>Ga0209542_10004745_pt1 | contig 27715 bp, 32 predicted proteins | sample RifCSPhighO2_01_FD_184028 | JGI IMG/M metagenome (GOLD analysis project Ga0209542, IMG submission 184028) | Soil microbial communities from Rifle, Colorado - Rifle CSP2_plank highO2_0.1 (SPAdes) (version 2) | ecosystem: Environmental > Terrestrial > Deep subsurface > Rock core/Sediment ...
CCAAGGTGGCCGAGATGACCGGCAACTTCCTGAACTGAGGTCCGAGAGCCCGTCAGGGCTCACCGGAGGGCGTGCTGTGCGGCTTTTAAACCGCAGAGCGCGCCCTTCCGGCCTCAACTTATCACCAAAGATGCTGGTGCTTGCAGTTATTCCTTGCTGCAACTACGCTTATAAGTAACTAAAGGAGAGTAGAGTGGCACGGTCCAGCCTGGGCGAGTTTATATATCCTAATCCAGAATCGCGCCCTCGTTATGCCGGCGAACTTGACCCCATGGACGGGCGCTATAGGGATCCAGAGGCCCAGCGCTTTTTAAGCAACGAAACAAGGGTCGCCTGTCAAGCTTATGTAGAGGCGGCTCTAGCCCATACTCTTGCCGACTTTGACCTCTGTTCCAGAGATGTAGCCATTGAGATTGAGCGGGCCGCTCAAGAGATTAGCGCGGCAGAAGTAGATGACCGTGAATATGGCCGCGGCGAATTCCAGGACCGGGGCACCCGTCATGATATCAAGGCTCTTACAGATGCTATATCAGTCCGGGTAAGCGATGAGGCTAAACCATGGGTTCATGCTCCAGCTACTTCCTATGACATTGTGTCGACTGCCACTAGTTTGCAATATCGTGAGTCAATGAGAGGTCTTGTTATACCAAGGATAGTAGGTTTAAGCGACGTAGTAGCCGACCTCTCTGAAAGATACGCCGATACTCCGCAAATCGGCCGCACTCATGGCCAGCATGCTGTGCCAATCACGTTCGGCTTTGGTATGTCACGTTATTTAGGCCGGCTAGGGGAATCTGTACAAGAGCTTGATAGACATACTACAAACCTTAAAGGCAAGTTTTCCGGAGCGGTGGGCGGTTATAATTCTTCATCCCTACTTGTTGATGATCCTGGAGCGTTCGAGAGGGTTCTTTTGGACAAGCTCGGGCTTGAGCCTAGCGAGCACGCCACCCAGATAGTGCCTGCCGAAAATGTGGCCCGTCTGATGGGCGAACTGGTGATTGCCGGAGGAGTGATGAATCAAATTGCCGATGATATGCGTAACTTACAGCGCACAGAGATTGGGGAGGTAGGGGAAGCTTTTGACACAGCCAACCAGACCGGCTCGTCCACTATGCCCCAAAAGAGAAACCCCATAACCTTTGAACAAGTTGCCGGCTTCCAAAGGGTTCTGCTACCCCAAGTAATAACTGCCTACCTAAACCTAGTAAGCGAACATCAGAGAGACCTAAGAGATTCTTCTGCAGGACGTTTCCAAGGTTTGCCGCTAGCCTATGTGGCTCATATGGCCAAGGCACTCCGGCGAGCGCTGGCTCAACTTGATGTAGACCCGGGTAACTTAGAGAGAAACTTAATGTTGCAGAAGGGGGCCATTGGCAGCGAGCCATTGCAAGTCTACCTTCGTAAATACGGGCATCCGGCAGCTCATAACGCCGCAAAAAGAATAGTGCAAGGAGCACTAGAACAGGGTATAAGTTTGGCCGATGCCGTTATGGCTGATAAGGAAATTATGCAACAGTACTGGCCTTTATTATCTGAAGAAGAAAGGGGCCGCATACTGCAACCAGAGCATCAATACCTCGGCATAACAGCAGAGGATGCCCACCAACGGGTTTCTGATTGGCACCAGGTTAAGGCCAGTCTAGGCTATACACAAACGTGAAGGAAATACTTAACTAGTTAAGTATTTCCTTTCGGTGCCAGCTTTGATATATTGCGATTATGGCAAGAAACAAAAAGCTTGAGTGGCAAGACGCAGCGATAATATTACTAATTATATTAGTAGTCGTGACTAATGCTTACTGGCTAATGGCAGTTCAGGATATAAATAATCGCTTGGACGGCCAAGCTTTTATGATTGATCAGGCACTCAAGGCCAACACTACAAGCCCCTAAACGCTTGTGCTTGCAAAAGGTTGGGCGGCCTACTGGGTGGCGGACTTAATAAAGTTAGCTAGGCCGTTCTCCTCCAGGGAGCCTATCACTAAATCGGCGGTCTCCTTAAGTTCTGTGACAGCGTTGCCCATCGCTACCTTATAGCCCACTGACTGAAATAGATGTATGTCGTTGTAGCCGTCACCGATGCCGGCGACATTTTCTCTGTTAACTTTAAGCATCTCGCAGAGTTCTGCTACAGCATGCTCCTTGGTGGCACTGCTATTGGTTATGTGTAGATCTAAGCCACCTTCTAGATTCCAAGAGAAAGCCTTTGACACGGTGACACCGCTGATATGAGATAAGTCATTTTTAATTTTTTCGGCGATCTCGCTAGGAATGTCCAAAATGTATAGAATATTTGCTGGTTTGCTCAGCTCTGCATCACTCATTTGCGGCGCTTCAATAAGTGTTAGGTTTTCTGAGTAGGCAATAGGGAACGGATAACCGATAGTGATCTTTTTTATTTCCGCTAAGTCAGTGGCCAAAATTTTTTGATCCCAAAGCAATTGCTCCTGAACTGGATCAACGATAACAGCTCCATTGGCCGCAATGCAGGGATCTGTGAGCCCCAGTGCTTTAATTATACTTTTTGCTACCGGCCAGGAGCGGCCGGTTGCTGCGCACAGATGAATTTTGTGTTTAGTTTGCTCGATAACATCAATAAGCTCTTGGTTTGGCATACCTTCGCGTACGCTGGGAACAGCCGTCCCATCCAAGTCGAAGATAATCGCCTCGTAAGACATGGCCTAATCATAGCAAAAGCAGGGCGCTGGTTTGGCGTGAGCGTTTTGGAAGTTGTACAATACGGGAATAGTTAATTAACCCGCGCAAATTTCGTCCGCAGAAGAGAAATTTAGGCGGGCGAGGGGAGTTTAGAAATGTCTAGGAATCTAATTATCGGTTTAGTTGCAGGTGCTGTGGTGGTGGTCGGTGGTGGAGCGGCTTATATGCTGACTAAGGATGATGATTCGGACAACCAACAGCAGTCATCACAAAATAGTACTGACACCGGCAACAACACTTTCGGCCCGGCTTCCACCGAGGGCTTAGAGTTCACAGCAACTATCAGTGTGGACGGCACTCAATCGGCAATGCTTGAGCACGATGACCAAGGAAATACCCGTTACATTGCAACCAGCGGCGGCCAGCAGATAGAAATCATTTACACCAGCGACGCCTACTATTCCTGCCAGGGCGACAACTGTGTGAAGTTTCCAATCTCCCAATCCTCAAACTCTGGATTCAACCCCGGTGACTATACTTACGACGAAACTAAGCTGTCGGGGTACGCCAACCCAGCCTACAAAGGCCAGCAAAGCTGTCCGTCCGGGACATGTGATGTCTGGGAGGTAAGTGCTGGAGGGGTTACTTCAACGCTTTACGTTGATAGTAACACCAAGCGAATTGCCCAGGTTGAGAGCACTGTGGGCGGTAAGACTTCCAAGATAGTTTACGAATACAAAGATGTGACCATCACCGTACCGGCCAACGCTCAAACTATCACCACGCCTACACCATAAATCTGCACAAAAAACTTGACCCCGTAGGAAATCTGGTTAGTGCGAGAACTTGAATGTACTACTTTACTTATGTCTTGAGGAGCAAGAAGGACGGTAAGCTCTACACTGGCTATACTCACCAGTTACGGAAGCGCCTTGAAGAACACAATCAAGGTCTGAATAGGTCCACAAAAGGCCGCGGCCCGTTTGAGCTTATCTATTTTGAGGGCTGCTTGTCTGAAGGTGAAGCTTTGAAACGAGAAAAACAGCTCAAATCCGGACACGGTAAGAGGTATTTAAAAAACAGGCTTGGCGCTTCCTATTTCTGACGGGGTTGACAACCCCGAATGTTAGGAGTATACCGGAGTTATTGGTCCGACTTGGTGCGCTTGGCCCAAAATAAACAAGGATTAACAAATAAACAGCACAGAAGCCAGCAGTAGGTAAACTCTTGGTAGTTAGCTGAGGTTCTGGCATAAAAAATTATTCTTGCCTCAACCCCAGGGAACTACCCTGGCGATCGTAGGGATCGAAAAATCCTCGCAACTCTTCACTGTCGCAAGACAGAGGAAGGAGGATCTTAAGTGTCCGTCATCGAAGATCTCACGCAGACCGAACCCGAGAGGGTCGAGAGCTGGCGGCTCCACGTGCTTCTCGGGGCCGAATATCCAGTACACCTGGCTAAGAGGCTGGCGGGCAGCGAAGCCGATCTGCATGACGCTGTCGAGCTGGTCGAGAGAGGCTGCGATCACCAAACCGCGGCCGAGATCCTGCTCTAAGAGACGTGCTTCAATGTCTCTACTGCGGCACATTCCACAACGCAACCGGGTTCGCGGTTCGACCGTGAACCCCTCAAGGCGGCCAAGTTTTTCCCGCTGCCTGAACAAGCGACTCCCTACCATCACGGGTGTGTCGCTCCCTCGAGCGACACACCCGACCCCCTTTTTAGCATATCGATACAACTGAACCAGATTGACAGTATAAAAAGAGGACTCACCTTGTTAGGTACAAGGAAAGTCCTCCCACCACGCTTATTGACATAAGCGCAATGGGATGTTATAATTACAACAGTATCGGTGTCTGTTGTGATGCCGATAATCACGGTATACTTAAATCTGATTCATGGCTAAAAAACGAAAAGCGTCTAAAAAACTTTCTGTTGCCGATAAGAAAAAAGCCGAAGAGCAGGCTAAGAAATCAGCCGGCTTCTGGCGCGGTATTGGCGCAATCGTCCTGATAGTCGCCGCTGTCATTATGGCTTTCGGGGCCTTTATATCGGCCCCGGTGCCGGCGGCACTGTGGAACGGTACCTGGTGGGCTTTTGGCGCGGCCACGGCTGTAGCCCCGTTTGTGTTAATCTATCTGGGTTTGTCCAAGTTTTTGAGTGAGGATCAGCAAATACCGCTAGCTAAGCTGGTGGCTACCATCGCACTTATGGTCTTTTTGTCCGGCTGGCTGTATGCCGCCTTTGCCAACATTGATGCCGCCACTGGCTCATTAGCTGGTGGTTACGGCGGCCGGGTTGGCGAAGCCTCCGGTGACCTGCTGATAAATGCTTTAGGTAAGTTCTTGGCGTCACTAATCTTTTTAGTCTTGGCCTTGGTGGCACTGTTGTTTACGCTGGGTATTGAGCCCAAGTCTCTCTTTAAATTGGGGGATATCTTCAGGGGCAAAAAGCGAGAGGGTGATGAAGACTTGGCGGCACTAAAAGAGAAGATGTCACCCGGTTTTCAAGTACATGAGGGTGTGCCGCTGGAGCATCATCGCGGTCCAGCCACTGCCCGGATGGCCACGCTCCGCAACACCGCCGAGAAGCTCACACCCGATCAGAACCATGCCGCGTTGACTACCACCAGCGATCCGGACTGGCAATTCCCGCCAATGGATCTGCTATCCGATAAACAAGACAAGGCTGACGCTGGTGACGTGACTGGCAACGCTGAAATCATTAAGGAAACATTCTCTAACTTTAATATCGATGTTGATGTTGAGGGAGCTAACGTTGGACCGCGGGTTACCCAGTTCACTATCAAGCCGCCGGCCGGAGTTAAGCTGACCAAACTAACCACTTTGGAGAACAATCTGGCACTGGATTTGGCAGCACCTAGTATCCGCATGGAAGCGCCGATTCCCGGTAAAAGAGCGGTAGGTATCGAGGTACCCAATGTTAAGCCGGCCACCGTGACCATCCGCTCGCTGCTGACCAGCCCGGAGTGGCAGGAGAGCAAAAGCCCACTTAGTTTTGCTATCGGTAAGGATATTAGCGGTTCGCCGATGATGGGTGATCTGGACACCATGCCGCACCTTCTGATTGCCGGACAAACCGGTTCAGGTAAGAGTGTGATGATTAACACTCTGCTTACCAGCTTGCTCTATAAAAATAGTCCGGCGGAACTCAAACTAATTATGGTCGATCCTAAACAGGTTGAATTGGCGCTTTATAAAGACATTCCGCATCTGTTAAGCCCGGTAATCAATGAGCCGGAAAAATGCATCAGCGCGCTTAAATGGGCGGTGGCTGAGATGGAGCGGCGGCTTAGGACTTTCGCTGAGGTTGGCAAACGCAACATCGGCGAATACAACAAAATAAAGACCGACGAGCGAATGCCCTACATAATCATTGTTATAGATGAGCTGGCGGATCTGATGATGATGGCCGCCCGCGATGTAGAAGCACTGGTAGTGCGCTTGGCTCAAAAGTCCCGGGCCGCCGGAATCCACTTGGTAATCGCTACTCAGCGACCCAGCGTGGATGTTATAACCGGCCTTATCAAAGCTAATGTACCAGCTCGTATCGCTTTCACGGTGGTCCAGCAAGTAGATAGCCGCACTATTATTGACCAAGCCGGCGCTGAAAAACTGCTGGGCACCGGCGATATGCTCTACATGATTCCCCAGTTTAATAAACCTAAACGTCTGCAAGCGGCGCTGATTACCGATGGCGAAACTACTAAAGTAGCCGATTTCCTGCGCAATCAGCGGCCACCGCAGTACGATGATGAGGTTATATCTCAGCCGGTCCAGCTGTCAGGTCGTGGAGCGATTATCACAGGGGGGGGCGATAGTGATGCGGCCTGGAAAGAAGCTGTCGAAGTAGTGGTGGTCTCCGGTAAAGCCAGTACCTCGCTTTTACAGCGCAAACTGCGCATCGGTTATGGCCGAGCCTCGCGGTTGATGGACATGATGGAAGAACAGGGGATAATCGCTCAGTCCGATGGTACCAATCGACCGCGCCAGGTCTTGGTGCACGATGTCAGCGAAGTCTTTGGTCAACCCGAGGAACCTGCTGAGCCAGCTCCAACAGCCCAAGACGAGAGTGACATCTACGACGAAATCCCCGACGACGAAGAACAAGAGAAATAACTCTTGTAAAAACATCGCTCATCAGATAGAATTAAGGGGTTAAAACAAGTTCAGCTCGAGGCATCTCAGGCGTTCGGGCTAAATCCAACGGAAGGAGTTCAATGAATTTATATGAAGTGGCTGTGTTATACCATCCGGATCTGGAGATAGATCTGGAAAAAGCCAGCAAAAAAGTAGAGAAAATTATTACCGACAATGGCGGTAAAATAACCAAAACTGATAATTGGGGCAAGCGTAAACTGGCCTACCCAATCAAAAAGCAGGAATTTGCTGTATACGTTTTTTATACAGCTGAGATGCCGGCTGATGCAACTGGCAAAATTGACCAAGCTTTCAACATCACAGATGAAATTATCCGTTTTTTGATTACCCGGCCAGACCTTAAGGCCGTGGCTAAAGCTGAAGCTTTGCGAGCTGAAAAGGCTAAAAAAGCCGCTGAGCGGGCCGAGGTCGTAGATTCTGAAGAAGAGGCTGATGCTTTGGATAAGGAAGCAGAAGAGTAAAATAAGATAGAACCATGAATCAAGAATCAAGAATTAAGAATCAAGCAGAAAGAGCAACTAGCATTCATACTTCGTACTTCATGCTTCTTGCTTCTGCGACCGAAGGGAGCATCTGATGGCGAGATCATTCAACCAAGTAATTCTGATGGGTAATTTAACGCGTGACCCGGAGTTGCGCAACACGCCGAACGGCCAGAGCGTCTGCAATTTTGGATTGGCTTTGAATCGAAGTTATAAAAATGCCGATGGTGAGTGGGTAGAGGCTACCGATTTCGTGGATGTCGTAGCTTGGGGCCCACTGGGCGAAAGAGTTGCTCAGTATCTTAGCAAAGGCCGGCCGGCTCTGGTAAATGGTCGCCTACAAAGCCGCAGCTGGGAGCAAGACGGCGTAAAGCGCAGCAAGTTGGAAGTCGTGGCTTTTGACGTGACATTCTTGGGCGGGCCCGGTGGGGCACCAGCTGGCGATGTTGACCAAACTGCCTCAGCGCCTGAGCCCGAGTCCAAACCGACTGTAGCCAAAAAAGGTGCCGCTAAGGAAAAAAAAGCTGAAAAAGACGTAGTCATTGAGGACATCGGCGACGAACCAATCAACCTCGACGATATTCCATTTTAGATATGAAGTTCTGTGAAATACCATGCGCGGGCTGCCCGATTGATCCCATAAAAAATAGGGAGCGTCGGGAAGCGGCCAGAAAAGACATAAAGAGAGTCTTTGATGCCCTGACATACCCAACCATCCGATCTCTCGCTCAGTCTGGGGAGCTAGATACTGCAGTTGAGAATATATGCCAAGACACGCCTGAAACTCCTGAGTGGGAGTTAGAAGAAGACTATGATCCAGCTCAGCCTGTAAGACAAATAGACGTCAGAGTTGTTGCGGCCGCAGTTTCGCGGATTGCTACAGACCAGTGTACTGAGGCAAGAGTACCCAGCGTAATCACTAGTAATTAAGAGAGGAAAATCATGGCTAAGATCTTTAAACACCGAACCGACGTGGCCTACTTCGACTACAAAGATTTCAAAACCCTGCAGCGCTACATCAACCAATACGGACAGATTGAGCCGCGTAAACGAACCGGTTTGACCGAGAGCAAACAGCGCCAACTGGCCCGAGCTATTAAACGTGCCCGCCACATCGCTTTGCTACCTTTCGTTACAAGTGGTTAGGTCGGCATGGTCAGGATTGTTGTAGTTTTACTGAAACTACCTGACGGAAAAGTCGTTTTCCAGCGCCGAGATCAAGGTGCAAGAATTAGTGCCGGACTTCTCGGTTTTTTTGGTGGTCAAATTGAACCGGATGAGATACCGGATGATGCAATAAAGCGTGAACTCGGGGAAGAGACTTCATTGGACGTATCTAAGCTAAGTATGCGGTTTCTAAGCAGTTTCGAACTATCAGCCCAACAAACCAGGGCCCCAGAAGACCGCACCTTTTTCTTATATGAGACGTTCATCCCAGACCTAAATTTTAAGGTTCGTGAAGGTGAGCGAGCGGAGGCCTATACTAAAGCCGAAGCTCTAAGTAGGGGTGACCTCACAGTATCAGCACAATATATAATCAAGAACTTTGTTATTTAACGATGGCTTTATCAATTACAGAACTTAAAAAGGGGACCGTCTTCCAGTTGGAGGGGACTCCTTATCGAGTGGTGGAGTACAGACAGAAGGTTATGGGGCGCGGCGGCTCGATTGTTAATGTGAAGATCAAAAGTCTGACTGATGGTAGGGTTTTAGATAAAACCTTCAAGGGCAATGAGCGGTTAGATAGTGCCGATATAACCACTCGAACCGCCCAATATTTGTATGGTGACGGAACAAATTACCATTTCATGGACCCCGCAAATTATGAACAGTTCGAACTGCCGGTTAACTCAGCTGAGAGTTTAGGGAATTTTATTAAAGAAGGAGCGAACGTCTCGGTTCAATTTTTTGACGGCCGGCTAATCGGCGTGGAGTTGCCTAAGAATGTCAACCTTGAGGTTGCCTATGCCGAGCATGCTGTTAAGGGCGATACCAGCGGGGCAGTGACCAAAAATGCCGAGTTGGAGACAGGTTTACAAGTAAAAGTTCCAGCATTTATTAAGCATGGCGACATGGTATCTGTTGATACGGAAAGCGGTGCTTACCGGTCGAGGGTGAAAGACTAAATGGCGCGTAACGAGCATTTGGCGGTGATAATGCTCGATCCCTTTCCCAAGAATGAAGAGTTTGAGATTTGGCCGAGACATATAACGATCGTGCCGTGGTTTCCATGCGACGATGAGGCCCAACTGGATGAGACATTGCGGAAAGTAGCTGATAAACATCAACAGTTTAACGTCAAAGCCGGAAAGTTAGAGCAGTGGGGCAAGAAAGAGAAGTATGACGTCCAGATTATTAATGATTCGGGCAAGTTACACCAGCTCCACTGGGATATATTTCACAGCCTAGAGAAAAATGGTTTTCCTATCCATCAGAAGGATTTCCTGCGCGAAAAATTCAAACCGCACATCGCCTTACGCAATCGCCTGCAAAGAGGTGAGCCTTACCCCCTTGGCAAAGATATAGAAATAACCAGCTTCACACTAGTTAAGCAAATCCGGCTCAAAAAAAGCGGCCGGATGATAAAGGCCTTAGTAAGGGACTATCAACTCAAATGAAGAAGCTGCGTCTGGATCAAGCGTTAGTTAACCGCGGGCAAGTACAGTCGCGTTCGCAAGCCGAAAGCTACATTAAACTGGGCAGAGTAAAGCTTAGCGGTCAGGTTGTGACCAAACCCGGCCATCCTGTTGGACCGCATGACAAGATTGAGCTGGTTCAAAAAGAACTTTATGTCAGTCGGGCCGGACTAAAGCTAGCCAGCTCCGCTGAGAAATTTAAACTGGATTTTAGAAAGAAAATTGTGCTGGATGTTGGCAGCAGCACCGGAGGTTTCACCGATTATTCTTTGCGCCACGGCGCCGAGAAAGTCATTGCTGTCGACGTGGGAACCAATCAACTGCATCCGTCTTTGCGTGGCGATAAGCGCATTGAACTTCACGAAAAGACTGATATCCGCGGCTTTAAACCAACTGCCAAGCCAGACATTATATTAATTGACGTTAGCTTCATATCGCTTTGTGAAATCCTGCCAGCAGTCGTTAAAATCGGTGGGCGAAAAGCCCAGATAGTTGCCTTAGTCAAGCCACAGTTTGAAGTCCTTCGACATGCTCAGGATAAACCGGGTAAATATCTAAGCAAGGGCGTGGTAAAGAATGATACCGTTCGTCGGCGGGTGCTAGCCGGTTTTGAGGCGTGGGCCCAAAGGTCGTTTTTAGTGGTAGATAAGGCTGACAGTGAGGTGGCTGGAGCTCGCGGCAACCGGGAACGATTTTATCTGTTAAAATCCCTAAAGTGAGTCCCGTAGGAAATAAGTATTTTATCAACGATAAAATCTGCCAATTCTCTGGCAGAGAATTGGATTTCTGACGGGATGAGAGTTATTGCAACTTATCAACCTAATGCTAGACGCCCTCAGCCCAGTCGGCGCCATCGCCGCTGGCGCTGGGTGCTTCTGTTGGCCGTGCTTGCGGTGGTTATTGGTATCTTCTGGTACCGTGACCATACCGTGTCCAGCCCAACCTCAGAGAATAGTCAGTCCCAAGCCCAGGCTCCACCGGAGCCGACTGGCCCCGATGCTCAGTTAGAATCAATTTTTACTAGTTGGGCTCAAGCTCATCCCGAGCATCAATGGGCCGTGGTGGTGCGTGGACTGGATGGCGACAAACGTTACGGCTCGTATCGGGCCGGTGAAGTTACGTCCGCCGCCAGTATCTATAAGCTATTTTTGACTTATTTGTTATTCAAAAAGATATCACTCGATCAAGTACCGAATATCACCGTTTCGTCGAGTGGCGGCAAATGGTCGCTGGAGCATTGCTTGGACATGGCCTTAAGGGTTTCTGATAATCCCTGTGCTTGGGCGATAGGTAATTACACCGGCTGGAGCCCTTCCAATCCGATTTTGGCACAGGCCGGTTTTTCTAACACCACGCTTGATATCACGGCCGGCCACAAAACTTCTGCTGAGGACACCGCCGATCTTCTGGAGGGGATGTATAAGGCCACGCTATACACTGCGCAGGAGCGCGATTACTTGTTAAATATTTTAAGAAAGCAATCTTATAATCAAGGCATACCCGCCGGCTGCAGCGGCTGTACGGTGGCTAATAAAACCGGCGAACTACCGGGGGTTAAGCACGACGCCGCTGTTGTCCAGTACGGGGGAATGGCCTATCTGGTAGTGATTTTTTCCGATGGTGCCACGTACTCTCAAATCGCCGAGCTAGCTAGCCAAGTTCAGGCCTACATGAGCAAATGAGCCCTCAGCGAGCCTTCAGCTAATCTGTTACAATGGTTATGGTGGTTGTCAAACCAGTCTGAAAATATGCGTCGCAGGGAGTAGGCATCAGCCTACACCAACCTGCGGGGCTCAGACTTTAAGCTTAGTCATTCACTGGGGTGGGTGGCAACGATAGCTTACAATCTGACGACACTTCCCAGGCGAGCTTGTGTTGAGCTCGCCGCGCACCTTAAGGAGGAACCTACGGTGCCGAAGAACCGCAAGGGCCTTTCGCTGATGGCCTTGGTCGCCGCGTTCGCTGTGGCGGCTGTCTGGCCAGCCCAAGTCTCAGCTAAGCCGTCTTCCGAGACGGCTGCCGCAAAGGTGAGAATACTCGAAAAGAGGGCACGCAAGAGCCGTACCATCATCGACTTCTGGACCAACAAGACTAGGGGTCGTTGGGCGCTTCATCTGCGCTACGACAAGTGCTGGCAGATTCACGGCAAGCAACGCCGCCTGGTCTGCCGGAAGGCTAGGCAGTCGTTACGCTTCCACACGACTCGCTACGAGAAAGTAAGTCAGGTGCTCTATGAGCTCAGGCTCGAAACGGGCAATGAGGAGCACTGGAACTGCATCCACTCTTTCGAGCGTGGTGCCGGCGGCTGGCGTACGAGTACCGGAAACGGGTACTACGGCGGCCTCCAGATGGATCTGGATTTCCAGCGGGCGCACGGGCTCGACTTGTTCATCAAGAAGGGAACGGCGGATAATTGGACACCCAGAGAACAGATGGCCGTTGCCGAAAGGGCCAAGGGGGGAATTCGGACCTCGATAAACGAGCGTGGTCAGGTTTACACCTGGCAGGACAGGCCGCGTGGTTACAATCCGTGGCCCAACACCGCTCGGATGTGCGGTCTGCTGGGTTAACTGAACGTGGGGGCCGGCTGCGGTCGGCCCCCACCATTAGGATTGACAACCACCATAAACAAGAAACCTGCTATATTACAGATATGATTAGCAAAATTCTACTAATTTTAATAATTGCAGCTATCGCCGCGGGGGTCTATTATTTCAAATTCGCCGACAAGAAAGATATCAATTCATTTGCTGAATGTGTAGATGCCGGCGGGGCTATTTTGGAAAGCTTCCCCGAACAATGCACAGTACCCGGAGTACCAAAGACTTTCATTAATCCCACACAACAGCTCTAAACTAGTAGAAATCGTGTAAAATCCATAGCTAGTGTTAGCAGTTCTATTTGCCGCCTTTGCTCATATTGGTTACGGTGTTGGTGACGTCTATGGGACTTTTGCCACCCGTAAGCTCGGTCCTTTTATTGCCAGTTTCTGGATTACTTTTTTTGGTGTGCTGCTTTCAGCCTTTGGCCTAGTAGTTTTCAGAGACAATTTGAGTGATCTAGATTTGAATACAGTTGCAGTAAACACCGGCCTAGCAGTCCTTTTAAGCCTTAGTTATTTATCATTTCTACAAGCCTTGAAGATTGGTAACGCACCGCTTGTGGGCACAATATCCGGTTCATTTCCAGCAGTATCGGTTATTGTCGCCGTGATATTTTTCAATGAACGTCCAAGCTCTATTCAAGTAGCCACAATGCTAGTTATTTTTATTGGCATTATTCTTTCCTCACTTGATATTGGAGACTTAAGAAAACAAAAAACGCATTTAGACAGAGTAATTTTATTATCATTGTTTACGATGCTAGGTTGGGGTATTTACTTTAGCGTTATAAGAATACCCATAGAACAATATGGATGGTATTTGTCCCACTACATTGCCATAATTGTTAGCGCCATCATCTACTACCTGTTGCTGTTATGGAAGAGAGAACCAGCTATTAGGGGACTGCTTGGCAAAAAAGGACTTAAGGACACACTGAGTACTTCTATATTAGTAAATGGTGGGACCTTTTCGTTTAACTACGCTCTTAGTATTGGCAGTACATCTGTAGTCGTTCCCATCGCAGGCTCATATCCAGCGCTATTTGCCTTCCTGTCATTTAAGATATTTAAAGAAAAGCTTACTTCACAGCAGATTGTAGGTATTGTATTAACCTTGGTCGGGGTAATCGCGCTGGCGGTTGCATCGGCTTAAACATTGAAGCGGAATTCGACGACATCGTTCGGTCGCATGATATAGTCTTTGCCGCAGGTTTGGACTTTGCCGGCGGCCCGAGCGGCGGGTAATGATCCGGCTGAAACTAGGTCGTTGTAGTCAACAACTTGGGCGGCGATGAATCCGCGCTCAAAATCGGTGTGGATAGCGCCCGCAGCCTGCGGGGTGGTGGAGCCGGCTGGGATGGTCCAGGCCCGGACCTCCTTTTCACCGGCTGTTAAGAAGCTCTGCAGCCCCAAAGCCTCATAAGCAGCATGAATCAATTGCCTAAGCCCGCTCTCCTTTTGACCATAGCTAGCCAGTAGTTCGGCCCGATCCGCTTCGCTTAGGCCGCGTAATTCGCTCTCCAACTTGGCACATATAAATAAGGCCTTAGCCGGCACAACCACCTCTGTTAATTTCTCTTTCAGGGTCGCACCCTGTAAAGCCTGTAAAGCGGTTTCGTCAACGTTGAACACATAAATTACCGGCTTAGCTGTCAGTAAAAAGAGATCTTCCAGACCTTCTAAATCTATGTCTTTAGTGGATGACAGTGGTTGGCCGGCATCAAGGATTTTTTTAATCGTCGAAAGCTTTTCATGGAGCGGTTTTAGCTTGAAATCGGCCTTGACCTCCTTCTCCAATTTAGGTAGGCGGTTATCAACAGTTTGTAGGTCAGCTAATACCAGCTCCGTATTAATAATGTCTATATCCTTTTCGGGGTTTGAGGAGCCGGCACGGGTGACATCGTCGTCTTTAAAAGCCTGTACAACGTGGCAGATAGCATTGGTGGAGCGGATGTGTGATAAGAACTGGTTGCCCAGGCCTTCACCTTTGTTGGCACCTTCCACCAACCCGGCGATGTCCACAAATTTTACTGTAGCGGGGACTATCTTATCGGTCTTGTAAATTTTAGCCAGCTTGGCCAGTCGCTCGTCCGGTACCGGGACGATTCCGGTATTGGGCTCGATCGTAGCGAACGGGTAGTTGGCTATCAGCGCGTTGGCGTCGGTCAGGGCATTGAACAGGGTAGATTTGCCGACGTTAGGCAGACCAACTATGCCTATGGACAGGCTCATTAAATTTCTCCAATCGACCTAGTCAGCAAAACTTGAAGCTCTGTAATCTGATTACAGACTACTCCGCTCAGGTTTTGCCACGGGGCAAGTAAACTCATGAGACCATTCTACAGGTGTTAGTAACTGATTAAAAACGTTGTATACTGCTTATGTAAATATGAGGCGGTCTCAAACAAAAAAGACAATTTTTAGCAGGCCCGGCCGGGTCTTGGTGTTATTAGCAATTCTTTTAGCGGCCATCTCCCCAGTCGTTTACGCTACTAAACCCTATTTCAAAGCCTTCGGCGCTGACGTTTTTACCGGCGGATGGTTTAATGACGGGGTCGATGCCTGTACAACATCGACTGACTATCAGGATCCGATAGCCACGCCCGACCAGCGAGGGGGTATTATTACTTACAGCAAAACAACGCCACTACCTGCTGGTCAGCCTGCTGGCGGCTCCTCCAGCCAATATGGAGCAATCTCGGTTGGATTGATTGACGGCATATACGGCGACATCACCGGTTTTTACAGTAGTGGGGCAACGGCTGCTTCTGACCCTGCCGACCGGCTGGCACTAGCTAATAACGGTAATGATTTCGGGGGTGATCTCGAAGCCGGCCCACCGAGGCAAGGAAACTGCATACCTGATTACTTTAATACAAAGCGGGCACTAACATCACCGAGTTCTCTGCCGGATATATCTCTAGCCCCCTCGGGTGAGTATTACTATGTCGCTCCGGACAACACGCCAATAACGTTTAACGGCGGTAACCAGGCCAACATCGCTCCGGGGCAGGTAAAGTCGGTATTTGTTCAGGGTAATGTATATATCCGAGCCAACATAGTTAACAGTGGCTCACCAACGGTTACTAACGTTCCAAAGTTCGCTTTGGTAGTTTTGGGTAATATCTATATGGACCCGGCTGTCAGACAACTTGATGGTCTGTTTATCGCTCAGCCGCTTCCGAAATGTGATCCGCCATCGGGCCCGACACCCTGTACCAATAATCCGGTAAATGACGACACTGGAAATATTTGGACCTGTCATGACAGCAGCGTGATTCCGCCAGCAAGCCCTTTTCTAAACGGCTGCAATTCTAAGTTAACTGTCAATGGGGCTCTCATTGCCAAACAGGTTAAATTTATGCGAACCGGAGGAGATGTAGCCACCGCCACGACTAACGAAGATAATCTGAGTAATGCTATAGCCAGCAATAACATCGCCGAGCTTATCTACTACACTCCAGCCATGGTTATTGGAGGACCGTACTTTTTCTCTGACACCGGTCTTAGCCCAACACTTCAGATTCAGAGTTTAGTCAGCCTGCCGCCAGTATTTTAGCCGGATACAGGATTAAACCTAGGTTTTTATGGTTACTTCTTATGCTATAATCGGGTCAAAGATGAGTCCGGTAGATGCAACAGGCAAGAAAAATAAAAATTGGGGGTGGCTGGGCGTAGTCCGAAGTCTCGGATAAAGCGAGCCAGCAACTGACCAATGAGCATACTGAGTGGGGTATCGGACTTTTTTGGCCTGGATATTGGTACCACCGCGGTGCGAGTCGTTCAGCTTAAGGGCTCCGGGCCCGTAAAGGCACTAGACCGTTATGGGGAATCGGAGATAACCGGCACAACCGCACTGAGTGACTCCAAGGCCGATCAGCAGAAAGTTATTCAAGTGGTGCGCGAGCTGGTTAAGAAGGTTGGCATATCGACGAAAAATGCTGCTGTTAATCTCCCCTCGCACCGGGTTTTTACCACGGTGGTTGATTTTGATAAGATGCCGCCCGGCGATTTAGCCAAGGCTATCCGCTACCAAGCTGATTCATTCATACCTAATCCTTGGGCACAATCTAAAACCGACTGGGCGGTGATTGGTGATTCACCAAAAGACGCCACCAAAAGTGAGGTGCTACTATCAAGTGTGCCAAATGATTTTGTCGAAAACCGGCTCGATATGCTGGAAACCATCGGACTTAACGTTATTGCTTTTGAGCCCGACAGTATGGCACTAGCTCGGGCCATCATACCGGCAGATGCAGTTTCGCCGCAGATGGTTTTAGATATTGGCAGCCATGCTACGGACTTGGTTATCGCAATGAAGGGTATTCCTCATCTGACACGGGCTATTCCTACCGGCTCAAACGCCATTGTTCGGGCGGCGGTCTCCAGCTTGAGTATTGAACAAGCCCAGGCCGAGCAGTTTGTCTTTAAATTCGGGCTTGGCAAAGATAAGCTGGAGGGCCAGATCTATAACGCCATTATTGGTACGGTTGATGGGTTAATGGGTGAGATAGAAAAGTCTATCAAATTCTTCTCCGGCAGATACCCGACTGCTCAGCTGGAAAGGATTATTGTTACCGGCGGCGCTTCGGCACTGCCGGAGTTCCCACTCTATATTGCTAATCGTTTTGGACTTAATGTCGAGATTGGTAATGCCTGGCGAAATGTAAGCTACCCGGCTGACCGCCAAAATGAGCTATTGGCGGTTTCCAACCACTATGCAGTGGCTGCCGGCTTAGCAGAGAGGAGCGCGTAAGTAAGTATGGCATTAGTGCAATTCAACCTATTGCCGGATATAAAGATGAAATATGTCCAAGCTCAACGCAGTAGGAATATGGTGGTTAGCCTGGCCTTTTTGGTCAGCGCTGTTTCACTTGGAGCTTTGGTAGTACTGTTCCTTTCGGTCAATGTTGTACAGAAAAAGATGCTTTCTGATGCTGATGGCGACATCGAAAAATACTCCAAGGAACTAAATGAAATCCCTAATATCGACAAGATACTAACCATCCAAAGCCAATTAGATAGCTTACCCGATTTGCATCAGAACAAGCACATCACATCGAGGATATTCACTTACCTACCTCAGGTAACCCCAGCCAATGCATCCATTAGCCGCCTAGGTATAGATATGAGTTCGAATATCATGACAATCGATGGTGAGGCCGATTCGCAAGTTACTGTGAACACCTTCATCGATACACTAAAGTTCACTACCTACAAGATTGGTAATGAGGACAGCGGCGCCAAGGCCTTCCCAACAGTTACCGAGAGCTCCTTTGCCATAAATGATGGAAGAGTTAATTATGGCCTGACTATCACATTTGATCCCAAGCTCTTCGCCAATAATTTACTGGATAGTGAGGGTCGTCCCCAGACTCCAACTTTGGTTGTACCTCAGCTTACGACTACCCACGCCTCTGCCAATAATCCAAGTGATATTTTGTTCAGGCAGGGAGAACAATAATCATGCGCGTGCCCAACACCAGCAAACACCTCAAAGTAGATAAGGCTAGCTCTCGCTCTCTGGCTATTGTCGCCGTATCGGCCGTTATCGTGGTATTTTGCGCTTTCAGTATAAAAGCCTTGCTTGCTCAGGGGGCCTACCAGCGTCGGGTAGTAAATGCCAAGCACGACACCGTCAAGCAGCTGCAGAACAACATTTCGGCGGCCAAAGATTTGTCCAAACAATATGATGTATTTGAAGCATCCAACCCCAACGCTATTGGCGGTAAAAGCGATGTTCCTGATAATGTCCCGCCGCCGGATGGCAGAAATAGCCGGATCATTCTTGACGCCCTTCCGGTGCAGTACGATTTTCCGGCGCTGATATCCAGTCTTACCAAGCTGCTAACCATGGATGGGATCGCTAATCCAAGCCTCGGCGGTACAGATCAGAGCGCCAGCTTTTCTAATGAGCCCCAAGCCGACCCTCAACCAATCGTAATATCGCAAATACCTATTAGCGGAACAAGCAGTTACGGAGGAGTGCAAACTCTGATCGGCGACTTGGAACGCTCTATAAGGCCTTATGACGTGACTAGTCTGCAGATTAGCTTTAACGATGATAACCTGGCGTCTCTGACCCTGAGCCTTGATACTTTCTACCAGCCCGCCAAGGCCATAATCATCGAGAGCAAGGAGATCAAATGAGGCAAAAAGACCTGGCCGTCTTAGCGTTAGTCGGCATTACAGCGGCGATAATCTCGTTTTTTGTGGCTGGTGCGATATTTAGTCCCAAAAAATACAGTACTAAGGTCCCCACCGTCCAAAAAATTAGCTCACAATTCCCCGATGTGAAGAACGACCCGACTTATAATAGTTTTCTTAATCCTCAGGCGTTGGATCTGACAGTGCCTGTCCAGATAGGTAATTCCCAGAACAGCGCTCCATTCAGCGGCGGACAGTAAAGCTATGGGAGGCTCAGCCTAGCCTATGAATGTCTTGTCAGCCTCTACCCAGCAGCACGTAGAGGATGTATTGGTTACCGATGGCTTGATATCAGAAATCAAGCTGGATATGCTGCGCGACCAGGCCCGCCGGTCTGGCAGACCACTGTTTAACCTACTATTATCAGAGAAACACATTACCGATGAGCAGCTGACCAAAGCGCTGGCCCAGGTTAGCGGTGTGCCATATGTAAATTTAACTAATGCTCGCATCGACAGCAAGACCTTGGAACTTCTGCCTCAAGATATCGCCGAACACTACATGGCGGTACCGCTTGGTGAGATGCAGCAAAGACTGGTCGTGGCTATGCTGGATGCTGACAATATTCAAGCTGTTGATTTTTTGAGTAATAAAATCGGCCGCCCCCTGAAAGTTTATGCCGCTAGCGAGACCGGCATCCGCCACGTCCTCCGTCAGTATGCCGGCGCCTTTGGACATGGCATAAGTTCAATGCTGTCAGCGACTTCGGACGAGAAAAAGGATGATGACGAAAACGACCACTCGGCGGCTAGTGCTGGCGGTCCCGAGCAAAAGGTCCAGACGATCGTCCAAGATTCACCTATTAGTCGGGCTTTGTCGGCTATCATGGATTACGCCGCTAAAAACCGGGCCTCTGATGTCCACATTGAACCCTTAGAGGACGAGATTAAGATCCGCTGTCGGGTCGATGGGGTGCTGCGTGAAATAATGAAGATGCCAAAAAGCGCCGAGGCGCCGCTGGTCAGCCGGGTAAAAATCCTTTCCAATCTTAAAATCGATGAGCACCGTATCCCCCAAGACGGGCAGTTTAGTATCAAAGTAGATAATCGGCCGATTGACCTGCGTATCGCCATAAGCCCGACGGTCTGGGGTGAGCAGATAGTTCTACGTCTGCTGGACAAGACTGGTACCAGCTTGAAACTGGAAGATATGGGCTACACCGGGCGGGCCCTGCGACTTATCAGGCAAGGCCTGAAGTTGCCGCACGGCATGATTTTGACATCTGGACCGACCGGCTCTGGTAAATCGACGTCGATGTACGCCATGATCCAGGAGATTAAAAACGACAGCATCAATATAGTCACACTGGAAGACCCGGTAGAGTACAAAATCGAGGGCGTCAACCAGATCCAGGTTAACCCCGATGTTGGTTTGAACTTCGCGACCGGGCTGCGCTCTATTTTGCGTCAGGATCCTGATGTAGTGATGGTCGGGGAAATCCGCGATAAGGAAACCGCTAGTTTAGCAGTGCAGGCCGCTCTGACCGGTCACTTGGTCTTTGCCACACTGCACACCAATAGCGCCGCCGGAATTTTGCCCCGACTGTTAGACATGGGTATCGAACCCTTTTTGATTGCCAGCACGGTCCATACGGTGATTGGACAGAGACTGGTGCGCCGAGTAATACCGGGTGGTGAGACTTATAGTTCTAATAAAGCCGAAACTCAGGCCGTTCATGAAAATATCGGTAAATTACTCCCTAAAACTAAGGCTGATGTGCCAAAAATTGCCGCCGATTTGGGTTACCGCTCCTTGCCTCTGGCCGGGCAAAACGCTTATACTTTGGTTAAAGGTAAAATAACACCTGACAACCCGACCGGCTATCAAGGACGTATGGGGTTGTATGAAGTCTTTGAAGTAACCGAGGAAATCCAAGATTTGATTATCAAGCATACCACCAGCTCAATTATCCAGAAAGCCGCTATAAGTGAGGGCATGGTGACTATGCGCCAAGACGGCTATCTGAAGGCTTTGGCTGGTTTGACGACGTTATTGGAAGTTAACCGCGTGGCGGCGACTGAGGGTTAATAAAGATGATTCACTCTGTTCATCATCGGCTAATGGCTAGTAGCTTATGGCCAACGCCCGCCGCCTGGCTACCAACTACCAACTACCAGCTATCGGCTAGAGTGACCGGAGGAAGCGCTTGATGCAGCAGCAAGTACCCAAGATTGAAGTTCTGCTTGAGGAGGTAGTTAAACGTAAAGCTTCCGACCTTCATCTACAGGTTGGTTTGCCGCCGATGCTTAGGATCGACGGAGTCCTGACGCCGATTAATACTGTGGCGCCACTTAATGAAGAAGCCGTGGAGACCTTAGTATTTGCTATTTTAGACGAAGATCAGAAACAAATACTGCTTCGTGATAAGGAGTTCGATTTTTCCTTTGCTTTTGGTGATATGGGACGCTTTAGGGTAAATGCTTTTCATGAACGCGGTAACCTAGCGGCTGCTATGCGTCTGATACCAAGCGAGATACGGACCATCGAGCAGCTGGGATTACCGCCGGTATTGAATAAATTTACTGAATACCCCAGAGGGCTGGTGCTGGTCACCGGACCAACCGGCTCTGGTAAATCGACAACCTTAGCTGCGCTGGTTAATAAAATAAACGCTGAAAAAGCGGTTCATATTATTACCGTTGAGGACCCGATTGAATATACGCACCAATCGAAGCGTTCAGTTATTGTCCAGCGTGAGGTTCACTATGATACCTATAGTTTCTCGGCGGCCTTGCGCTCAGCGCTGCGTGAGGACCCCGATGTGGTTTTAATTGGTGAGATGCGCGATCTGGAAACTATCGCGGCGGCCATAACCATTGCCGAAACCGGCCATCTCGTGTTTGCTACCCTGCACACCAACAGCGCCTCACAAAGCATTGACCGAATGATTGATGTTTTTCCACCGCATCAGCAGCCACAGGTACGCTCCCAGCTTGGCAACATCGTAATGGCTATTTGCTCGCAGCGTTTGATACCGTCTCTAGGCGGTGGCCGGATGGCAGCGGCCGAGATTCTGGTGGCGACACCAGCGGTGCGCAATATCATCCGCGAGGGCAAAAATTATCAGCTGGAAGCGGTAATTCAAACCGGAGCGGAGTATGGCATGCAGAGTATGGACAAGACCTTAGTTAATCTGGTACATGGCGGGGTTATCAGTTATGACGAAGCCCGTAATTTTGCAGTCGATGTTGAAGAGCTGGATCGTCTGATGAGAGGACAGTAGGCGGTGCTGACTTATACCTACACAGCCCGCGATTTAAAGACCGGCCATAAAGTCGAAGCCGAGGTCCAAGCCGAGAATGAGAAAGCGGCCGCTCAGCTGCTGGCGGAGCGCGGACTAACCCCGCTTGACATTGAAGTCAAGGGAGAGGGGGGCAGTTTTCTCAGCCATTTTAGGAACCGCGTAAAGACTAAACAGAAAGTTATTTTCTCGCGGCAACTTTCCACGCTGATTAATGCTGGTCTACCGTTGGTTCAAAGCCTTAACACCGTCAAGGGGCAGACTAATAATCGAGTACTTCGAGCCATAACCGGCGAAATAATCAGAGACGTTGAGGGTGGTTCTACACTTTCTGATGCTATGGCTCGTCACCCCCGGGTTTTTAACAACGTCTATACCAGCTTAGTGGCGGCCGGCGAGGCTTCCGGAACACTGGACACGTCGCTGGAGAGGCTATCAACCCAGCAGGAAAAGGACGCCGAAATTGTAGCCAAGGTCCGCGGCGCGCTGATTTACCCCTTAATAGTTTTACTGGTCTTGGTAGCGGTAGTGACCTTCATGCTGACGACTGTTTTACCTCAAGTTCAAACTCTATATGAGGGTCTGCCGGGCGCTGAACTGCCAATAGTGACCAGAGTGCTACTGGCTGTTTCTAACGTTCTGGTGCGCTATTGGTGGGTAATCTTGATCATCTTGGCAATAGTTGCCTTTTTAGGAACCCGCTGGGCTCAGACACCGCCCGGCCGGCGAGTGGTTGATGAGCTGAAAATGAGAATTTGGCCAGTTGGGAGCTTATTTAAAAAGCTTTATATGGCGCGTTTTGCTCGTACCGGAGCCACGCTGGTCGGCAGTGGCGTTCCAATGATTAAGATGCTCAGTACCACGGCTGACGCTGTCGGCAATATCCACGTTGCCGAGTCAATACGCAAGGCTACCGAGCAAGTCAAGGGCGGCAAGACCCTTTCAGAGAGTTTAAGCGGTGACCCTTATTTTCTTGACCTAGTGCCGGATATGATAAAGATTGGCGAACAATCAGGTCAGCTAGAGAGCATGCTGGGTAAAGTAGCCGATTATTATGAGAAAGAAGTTGATAATCAGGTCAAGGCTATCTCAACGACAATTGAGCCCGGACTGATGATTATCGTCGGAATCCTGGCCCTGATTATTGTGGCCGCTATCCTGCTGCCAATATACAGTTTGGCAGGTAATAACCTCCTTCAGCAACTTCGGTAAAAATGCTATTGCTTTTTTTGAAGAGTCTGCCTAGTATGTAACCATAAGTGTAGCTAAAGTAATACTCTACGGGGGGCATAAAATCTCAAATGAAAAACGTACTTAACAAGACATACCGGGGCTTCACGATCATCGAGGTGATGATTGTTTTGGCCATCGCCGGCCTGATCATGGTCATTGTCTTTTTTGCTATTCCACAGCTTCAGCGCAACCAGCGTGATAATGCCCGCCAAAGCCTAACGACTCGTATAAAGTCCGAGGTTGAGACCTATGCCAGTAACAACCAGGGAACCTACCCCTATAGTACGGCAGGAAACTGGAACAGCTTTTACACCCGCTATATTTTCGGCCCCAGTCTTAACGTCAAGGATCCCAGCCTAGGCACCGACGTCATTGGCCCAGCCTCGGGTAACCCGGCGACATTCACCATCGTGGCTTGTAACGGTACCTGTGGTAATGTTACTCTGCCGCCGACCAAGGGTGTATTTGTCATAGCCGCTGGCGCTAAATGCAGCGGCGAGGATGTAGTGCGCTCGGGAGGAAGCGGCGCCGCCAACCTCGATACCAAGAACTACGCCATGATAATCGGGCTTGATAAAGACAATACCCGCTACTGCGTAGATAACGGCTAGAACTAGCTAATAGCTAAATAAGCGGCCGGTGAGAACCGGCCGCTTTCTTTTGTGTTAGCATAAAAACAATGTTAACCACAGCTGTTTTGCTGTTTATCTTGGGATTGTGCGCTGGTAGTTTTGTCAATGCTTTGGTTTGGCGGGTCCGTCAGCAGAGCAAGGGGCGCAAGGGTGTGTCAATACTAACCGGTCGCTCAGTTTGCCCGAAATGTAAGCATGAACTATCGGCCCGTGATTTAGTACCGCTACTCTCCTGGCTGGCGTTGGACGGCCGTTGCCGCTACTGCGGCAAAGCGATATCTAAGCAGTATCCTGTTATTGAACTTAGCGCGGGATTGGTATTTGCCAGCTCGTATCTTCTATGGCCCATAGAGTTTAGTGCGAATGGGCAGCTGGTCTTGTTCATCACTTGGCTGCTGGTTTCGGTAGGTTTACTGGCTTTGCTGGTTTACGACTTTAAGTGGATGCTGTTGCCCAACCGGATTCTTTACCCGACGGCCTTGATTGCCGCCGCCGGCCGTCTGATATACATCGCTGGTTTTGAGCCGGATAAGCTGTCGGCGGTCTTTGAATGGGGATTGGCTATAGGGGTGGCTAGCGGGATTTTCTGGCTGTTATTTATGGCCAGTTCCGGCAAGTGGATAGGTTATGGCGACGTCCGTCTGGGTCTAATCACCGGCACAGTTTTGGGCGCGCCGCAGTATGCCTTTTTGATGATATTTACCGCCTCGCTGCTGGGCACCGCCTTTGTTCTGCCGGCTATCTTAAGCGGTCGGAAGATGATGGCCTCAAAAATACCCTTTGGACCGTTTTTGATAGCCGCTACCGGGTTAGTCTTACTGTTCGGCAAGTCTATTATTGATTGGTACAAAAACGTACTGGTCTAACAGATATCCATTGTCAAAAACAACTGATACGCTTATGCTATACTTGTGCCTATGAAGAGCATAAGAGGTGGGTTCACCGTACTCGAAGTGCTCATCGTTCTGGCAATAACCGGTCTGCTGTTCATCAGCGCGGTCACGTTGTTTCGCGGCAAGCAGACCCAGACTCAATTCAACCAAGCCATGCATGACCTCGAATCCAAGATCCAATCAATCGCTAACGTTGTCAAAAGCGGCTCCTTCCCGGACTCTGAAAACTACAATTGCTTTAGGAGGGGAACAGGGACACCTGGATTAACCGGAAGCGGCGGCTCAGGCACCGGTAAAAACGAAGACTGTATTACGCTCGGCCGGGCACTCCATGTCGTTCCCGACGATGGAATACTGTATATCTACACGGTTTTAGGACTTAGAACGGCAGCTGATGGGGAACCAGTCAGTTCCATTAAGGAAGCCGGTCCATCCTCGATGATTGGCGGACATCCCCAGCAAACCGAGGACTTAACTCAAGAGTATAAGCTGCTGGGCGGAGCAAAGGTGGTATCGTCTAGAATGATTGGCCAAGCCGGCGCGCACGACATACTTGGTCTTTACCTAGAGCCTCAGGGCAGCAGCTCGGCCGGCCAAGGCTCGACTTTTACAAGTTTGGCCTACCTGTTTGACAGCACCACTGGCGGTAACGGACCAAGGTCAGCTAATTCTCGAGAGTGCATTGAGCAAGACCTGGCTGGCTGTACCGACCCGCCAACGCTGGGCCAGTGGGATTTATGCGTAGAGAGCGGCGGCGGTAATCAACGAGCCTCTTTGAGCCTTATAGCAACACCTAGTGGTGTAAACACAAAACTAACTTTTGAGGAGTGTACTTAAGAAAATGAAATTTTTATCAAGCCTTAAAAAAATCAAGACCGACAGCCGCGGTGACACCATCATAGAAGTACTTATAGCCATGGCCATACTGGCCCTGGTGCTGGGAACAGCCTATGCCATATCGAGCCAAAGTCTGAAAACCGGTACTTCCGCCGGCCAGCGCAGCCGGGCGCTGGGCTATGCCCAAAGTCAGATCGAATTTGTCAAACAGGCTCAAGCTACTAGTCCGGCGCTGATGGGACAATATACCTACTACGATCCAGCCCGGTCTCATGATGATCAGGATCCTTTCTGCGTGACACCTGACGGCGCGTTCCAACGGGTGCCGGCCGATGCCGATGCCAGCCATCCTTGTAATTCCTATGAAGGCTTCTACACGGTTAGATCCAGCTACGGCGGTGATCCCGCTTTGCCCGATTATCAGGTCTTTAGTATTCATGTCTGGTGGGCCAGCGCCAATCTATCTGGTGAGCAGAATCACCTGGTACTGTATTACAAACTGCCCGGCAGTGTTGATACCCCGCCCACCGTTAATCTGGTCGCCTTGCCAAGTAGTGTAAGTAACGGTGGTTCCAGTGATCTTACTTGGTCGACTACCAATGCGATTTCCTGCACGGCCTCCGGTGGCTGGAGCGGAGCTAAACTGACTGGCGGTACCGAACAAGTTGGGCCCTTAAGCTTCACTACAACCTATACCCTGACTTGTGATGGGCCGGGCGGATCAGCCAGTGACAGCGAAACCATTACGGTGACTAACCCGCCATCTCCGCCTCCGTCTCCTTCGCCGTCGCCCCCGCCTCCGTCTCCTTCGCCGTCGCCCCCGCCACCTAGCTCCGGCTGTCCCAATCCGCAATCTGGTGATGATGGCAGCAACCGGCCCAATGCCTGTGTTCGCAGTATCGTATCAACTCGGACCGGACCTAATTCCATAACCTTCCGCATCTGGGCCAGTCACTGCTACAGCGGCTTGAGCGTATCCTACCCCGGCAACAGCCAGACCTTAAGCTGGATAGCCTCGCCCAGTGACAATAGCGCAGAGTACGACTATTCGGTCAGTAATGCCTCGAGCTCTTCAGGAACGGCTACAGCGACCTGCAGCGGTAATGGCACCTCCTGGGGAGATGTTTCCGTGTCAGCTTGGGGTCAACCCTCGCCGCCACCACCATCTCCGCCGCCAATCACGCCGCCTCCACCTGTCTGGGAAACCAGGACCGTTTGCGGCGACCCGTGGGCCGGGGAATACCTTCACGACGGCGGGTGTACCCCGGAGGAAAGAAACTTTGGCTACATCACCACCTTAGCCTGCTTTAGAAACGGACAATTTGACCACTGGGGCGGTTGCTGATCGGTAGATACTTTAGCTGATGAGATTACTGCATATTCTAAGAACGCGCACTGCTGATAGCCGCGGCGACACTATAGTCGAGGTTCTAATCAGCCTGGCTATCTTAGCCCTGGTGCTGGGTACCGCTTATGCGGTGTCAGGTACCAGCCTGCGCTCCGGCACGGCCGCCGGCCAGCGCAGCCAGGCTCTTGGTTACGCCCAAAGCCAGATCGAATTCATCAAAAAGGCGCAGGCCACCAACAGTTACATCGATTTATATCTGTACACCAGCGGCAACGAGTTCTGTGTAACTACGGATGGCTCCTATTTGGCTATTCCGGTCAACGCCGCCCCGAATCATCCCTGTTTAAGCTACGACAGCAATTTTTTCACGGTTAGAGTTCAATTTAGCGACAGTCTGAAGGTCTTTACCATCAATGTATCTTGGGCCGGAGCTAATCTCTCCGCTGAGCAGAGCCAGCTGACGCTTTATTATAAGCTGCCCAGTAACTTTAGCCTGCCAACCCCGCCGAGTGGTGAGATCTGCGGAAACGGCATAGATGATAACGGCAATGGCCTGATAGATGAAGGTTGCGGCGGCGGGGGAGGCGGTGGCGGCTGCCCCAACCCATCATCAGGCGGTAATGGTACCAGCAGTCCCCCTAATCCCTGCGTTCGCTCGGTGGTAGCCGGCCGGCCCAGTGGCGGCGGACCGGGCAATATGTACTTTAATATCTGGGCTAGTCACTGCTATAGCAGTCTGAGCGTCTCTTATCCGGGCGGTAG
>Ga0209542_10004750_pt1 | contig 27693 bp, 30 predicted proteins | sample RifCSPhighO2_01_FD_184028 | JGI IMG/M metagenome (GOLD analysis project Ga0209542, IMG submission 184028) | Soil microbial communities from Rifle, Colorado - Rifle CSP2_plank highO2_0.1 (SPAdes) (version 2) | ecosystem: Environmental > Terrestrial > Deep subsurface > Rock core/Sediment ...
TGCGCGATTAGCTCAGTGGTAGAGCGCGTCGTTGACATCGACGAGGCCAGAAGTTCGATCCTTCTATCGCGCACTATGAAAATTAGCAGATCAAATTGCCCGCATCTGGGCGAGATGAAAATTACTTCTTCGGATGCGAAGAAATGCGAAATATCTACGAATCTGAGGCTCTGCACATCTTGCTGGTCGGTTTTTTGTTGCGAGTCGCATAAAGCCCATAACCGAGAACATTTTAAAGAAACCGATCACCCTATAATTATTCCTCTTCCAATCGGCACACCGCTTTCGTGGACCTGGTGCTGGATAGATAATGCGTATTTGGAATGATTTCACTGGATTCCGAAGTCCCGCCTGGAAGTATTGTTAAATAAATTGTATAATTTAGAAGATGGCAAAAGATAAAGAGCTTAAGAGTCTGGGCATCCTGCTTGCCGTAGCGATTGTTTTAGGGTTGGCTTTTATAGTTTATTATCGCGAAGCAGGCAATGGGGACTCTTTGAACAGCGAAAAAGAAGAAGCTCCTCAAGCGAACGAAGCTGAAAATTATTCCTCAAAAATAAAAGTGACTTTCACGAATGAAGTTTACCCGCCGGATATCTATCAATCCAATCCGCGCTTGCGAACATATGTTGGGAAAGCGCAAAATACAGGAAATAAAACTGTAAATTATATTGGCATCAAGGTTTATTATTTAGACAAGGACGGAAAAGGCATTTGGGAGGAGATTGTTTCGGTAAACGATACGCTCAAGCCAAACTATATAAAGGAGTTCCCGTTCGGTGGAGCAAAAGTATCTTCTGAATGGGCGGGCAAGGTCACCTATGAATTAACAAGCTTGCAGTTTGAAAATGATCGGAGGATCGAAATACCTTCACGGGTAGACTCGCGCCTTAGCCGGCCACCTTTCACCAATTTATTGTTTCCAATTTTTTAAAGGTTATTATTAATAAAATAATATAAAAATATGTTTAGGAACGATCCAATGTGGAAATATAAGATTATGAATTTTATTATCGGCGGAGCGATCGCGGTAATAGTTTCGACCCTCCTCGTCTTAGGTTTGAAAATTTTCATACCTCCTCCAGAATATCCGAGTTATTCTTATGATTATAATTCTTGCGGAACCGGAGACCAGGCTTGCTACGAAAGGCAACAGAGGGAGCAGCAGAATAGACAAAAAGATTATACGGAACAAAGCAAAACTTACGGCGGTAAAATTTTTATAGCTGCTAATGTTGTGGGGATAATCGTTCTTCTCTTAGGCATATTATGTTTTGGAGTAGGACTCGGGACCAATATCGGCGTTGGAATTATCTTGTCTGGAGCGTTTGGGATTGTATATGGATATGCTTTGGGGTGGGAAGGCGCTGACGATGCCGTAAAATTTGGCGTTGGTTTGGTTGTGGCCCTGATACTGATAGGAGGGGGAGTGGCGGTGAATAGAATGCATGCCAAAGCTACGTCTACCGTGTCTAGCTCCGACCAAATTAAGATATAAATGCAGATTATCTACGAAGACGACGATCTCGCGGCTTTAAATAAACCCGCGGGAGTTGATTTTGACTGGGCGCTTAGAAAAAGGCCGGAACTTTTAGTTGTGCATCGGCTCGACAAAGATACATCGGGAGTAATTCTTTTCGCGAAAAATGAAAAAGCTCAAGAATATCTGTGTGATCTTTTTAAAACGCGCCAGATTCAGAAGAGCTATAAAGTTTTGGTTGTTGGCAAGATTAAAGATAATTCAGGGAAAATCGAATTATCAATCGGCCGATCTAAAAAAACGCCACTGAAACGGGTGGCTATCGGGGAAAAAAGGGGAACAATCAGAGAAGCAATTACTGAATATAGAGTCCTGAAAAAATTTGCCAATTTCACATTCGTTGAGGCTTTGCCAAAAACCGGACGCACTCACCAGATCCGTTCACATTTTGTCGCGATCGGGCATCCTGTCGTCTGCGACAAGCTTTATTCCGGAAAAAGATTTACATGTCCCGGAGGCCTTTTGCGCCAGTTCTTGCACGCCTCCTCGATAGAGTTTTTGCTACAGAGCGGAACTAAAATCAAGCTTGAAGCGGATATGCCGGAGGATTTGCGAGTAGCCTTGCAAGAAATTACCAAAGATGATAAAAATAACGAATCATGACCACAGTTTTAGATATAAAATTTTCGCCGATTGATATTGAAGCAAGGAAAAAGCTTGATTTAAGGCCCGGAGATAGTGTTCGCGTTTGGCAGAAAATTAAAGAGGGGGACAAGACTAGGCTTCAGGCTTTTGAAGGATTAGTATTGGCCAGAAAGCATGGGACAGAGGCAGGGGCAACTTTTACCGTCCGTAAGGTTTCCGATGGGATCGGCATTGAGCGGGTTTTCCCGCTTTATTCTCCTGTTATCGAAAAAATAGAAATTTTGAGGCGCGGCAAAGTCAGGCGGGCAAAGCTTTACTATGTGCGAGAGAAAGCGCAGTCCGAAGCGCGACGAAAAATGAAGCAGACTTTGTATACAAAACCAAAAGAGGAAACTCCGGCGGCTGAAGGCCCAGCCACGGAGTAATATATTTATATTGCGCGGGTGGCGAAATCGGCAGACGCACTACCTTGAGGTGGTAGCGGGAGTAATCCCATGGGAGTTCAAATCTCCCCCCGCGCACACGCTTGATTTGCCGAAGAGGCGATCGCGAATAATTATTATAATTCAAATTTTGCTTTTGCAAATCACTGAACGAAGCTATCTTAATTGTTTGTTGAGTTTGCTTAAATTTAGGTAAAATACAATCAATGATGCAAGAACGCCCCCCTATAGAGGATTTTTCGGATGAATCAAAAGAACCTGCTATTTCTACTGGTGAAAATCAAAAAATTGAGGATATTGCCGTTGATGAGAAAGAAACTCTTCTTAAATTCAGTTTTTCTGAAAGAGCAAAGAGGTTTAGTCGCGCGTCGATCCTTCTAACATCTCTGATAGTTGGTGGCTTTGGCGCCTACAAAGCATATGAGACGATTGAATCCAGAAATAATGTTGAAGTTGCGGGCCAGGTTTATACCAAGGACGATCTTGAAAAATTAAAAAAACAATTAGAAAAATTAAAATTGGGAGAGCAATCCTCTTTTTCTAATAATTACGCTGAATTTGTTTTTGATAATGCTGAAAATTTTTTGCTAAAAGACTGGGGCAAGGAATTCATATTAATTCTGTCAGAGCTTAAGCCTGACGAGGCTTATTCGAAAGTGGACAAATTTCTTAAATATTTTTCTGATGCTGATGGGGAGGCTTTGTTGGAAAAAATGACCTCTCAAGTGTCGGCCGAATATCCGCTTTACTACTATAAGAAATATAAAAGTTTTCCTTACTCCGAAAAAATTCTTAGAGAATCGATAGGGAAGGCCGGGAATGAAGCGTTACTGAAGTATGCATATTCTTATAAAGACCTCCCTGAAGCTAAGGAAATTTTTGAAAAAGCCGCTAATTCTATAGATGTAGAACGCCAATCAGACCTCATTAAGTATTATTCAAGTTATAAGGATTATATAGGAGCGGAGACATTTTTAAAAAAATCTTTGGAAGGGAGGACGAGAACACGATTTAATTCAGTGCTGCTGGAAAGCGCTTCTAGTTTTGTTGATGTTGAGTGGACCCATGATTATATAAAGAAGGCGGCTTCTGATTTTCCCGAAGGAGCTCTAATTCACTTCCAAAAATATAAAAAATTGAAGGACGCGAATTCCATACTTCAGGCGGCCGTAGATACGTTTGCTGTTAAGGGCGACCGGATACTCATTGAATTTTTTGATAACTTTAAACATTTGCCTAATTCCGAGAAAGCGCTAATGAAATCTGTGGAAAAAATGTTTTCTAGTAATGATAATGACAAATCATTTTTGCTTTTGCGAGGAAAAAATTTACTACAATTTCAATGGTTAAATCAATACATCACAAATGCAGTTATATCATCGCCAGAATATGTGAGCCAACACTTCGGCGATATTTACCAATCTTTCAAAATACCCGGCATCGAAAAGGCAATGCACGATTCGCTCGCTCTCGCGTTAGAAAGGGATCCAAAGCGCATCATCAAGAATCCCGAATTAAGAAATGTGCCATGGCTTTCCGATATTTTAAGGCAGGCTATTGAGAAAGACCCGCTCGAGGCGCTTAAAGTCGATCAAATTTTTGATGCATTTGCGGATAGTGAGCATTTTATGAAGAGAGTCTTTCAAGATATTATTAAGACAAACCCCAGGTCTTTATTGAAATATATTTCAGAAGAAGCAGCAAATAAAGAGTGGGCTGTCACCGCCATAAAAGAAGCATCTTCATTTTACCCTGAGGAATTTATTGATAATGCTTACAATTTTGATGTTAAAATATACGGCACACAAATAAAACTAGCGGCTCATGCCGCGCACAAAAATCGATCTTTTCAGCGAATAATCGGTTCAGCGGCTGCCCTAGTTCGTCTTGACGATAAATTTATTAATAACTTAATTATTGACTCCATAAATAACGACCCAAAATCCGGGCTTTCATTCTATTCAGCCCCTGAGAACAAACAAGAAGAAGAGGAGAGTTATTATAAAAAAATATATAGCAAGGAAATACGCGATCAAATAATTTACCGACTTATAGAAAGAGACCCTAAATTTTTACTTGATAATTATCAAAAAATGAGAAATATGGATAGTTCCGCCGAGGCCTTGAAAAGGTTGATTTTAAGCTCCGCGACCAAGGCCCCAGAAAGTATTGTTCTAAATTTTAAAAAAAATTGGGAAGATTTGCCGTATATGCCTGGAGTTTTTGAAAAAGTTTTTTTGAATGACCCTGTTTCAATAGGCAAACGCCTTGAATTCCAGAGTGAAACAAGTATCGGCGCAATAATTATGAAACTTTTAAGAAAAAGCAGCCAACCCCAAATTATAAAATTTATAGACGCACTGGATGAAATTTCTTTGTCTAAAAAAACCAACGAAAATTTATATATAAAATATATTGTTAATCTCGATAGAATCGCTTTGATTTATGCTTCCCAGCCCAATACGAAACTCAATGAGGCTCTGAAGCTAGCGACTTCAAAGGACTTTCTACAATTTTTAATAGAGCTAAGATCATCCGAGCAGAAAATTGGATCTATCGGTATTGAAAAATTAATGTCGAAGGTCGCGCTTGAAGAAGTTAGAAAAATTAACGATCTTCATGAACGGCCTGATACGGAAAGATTTAAATTGGTCGAAAAAATGCGAACTTCAGAGTTATATACACTAATGGTATACGGCGAAGAAGAAATTTTCACGTCTACTTTCAATGGACTTTTCTCCAGAATGATTGAAAAAATGAAAGTGTCTCATCTAAAAGGAGATGAACTATTGAAAAATTCAGGGTTCAATAAATTTAGAACATTGATTAAGATGGCGTCCAGTTTCAATCGTATTCAAGAGTTTTTATCAACAATGGATAGTGCTGATTCGAAGGAAATTCTCCAGAAATTTATAAGATTAGATGAAACGGAGGATTTTTTGAATCAGGCTGTCGCGATTGCCGATACATTCAATTCAATTCAAGATCCAGCGATATTGATGGCTTTAAGCTCCGAGATTAAAAGCGAATATAAACGCGTCAACGAAACTAAAAATAAGAAAGCAACGACAGTTTATGGGCTGCTCGCCGGCTTATTTGCACAGAAAAAAACAATTGATGACGAATGGATAAAGGAAATGTCGCAAAAATATAAATTATCCAATTTACTTGAAATTAACCAGGCAGATTTATTTGATCAATATGGATCAAATGTGCAAGAATACTTTTTTTATGATGATGACGACGGAAAGGCATCATTCACAAGTTTTCTCAACCAATACAAAGGTAAAAATGAATGGAAGATTGAAGACAAAAACGAATTTGTGGTAATTACGAGTAGCGCTAGAAACGGGAAGAAAATAGAAATTTTTGCCAATAAGCCGAATCATCAATATGACGGTTCGGAAAAAATTAATGAGTATTTCAAGACAAAAAAAATTTCCCCATCCATAATTGTGCACAGGGGGCACAGCTATCATACAAGCGATACTATTCAGCGCATTACTGCGGGTGCTAGAATTGTCTCTCTCGGTTCATGCGGCGGATATAATAACATAACGGCGGTCTTAGAGAAATCTCCTAATTCTCATATTATATCTACAAAGGGAGTCGGCACTATGACAATTAATGATCCTCTTTTCTTCGCTTTAAATGAAGAAATTCGTAATAGTGGAAAAATTAATTGGTCCATATTTTGGTCTCAAATGGAGAAAAAATTAAGCGGCAACAAGGTATTTAATGATTATGTGTCTCCACATCGGAATTTGGGTGTCGTGTTTTTAAAAGCCTATAACAAAAATTTGCAAAATGAATAATCTGCAAAAATTAAAAGATATTATAAAAAAGTCGGACGTTTCTCCGACAGGCAGAAAATTTTTTATCAATCTTATTTCAAAAGCAAGAGACAAAGATCTTGAAGAATTGGTCAATTTGGTTGTAACTGATTCTCAATTGCTATCTAAGATCATTAATATATCGCTTCGAAAGGCGGGAAGTCTAGAAAATTTCCAAAATATAGTTCAAGATGAGCTTGTAATTATTGAAGAACTAAATAGCAAATAATCTTGCTCTGGTGTAGGATGGGGGTATAAAGAAAGGTCATAGCTTTATAAATTAAAGAGAATCTATGGCTGATGAAATAATAGGGAAAGTGACTCACTTCTACGACAAGCTTGGCGTTGCCGTAGTCAAGCTTACGGATAAACTCTCAACTGGAGACAAGATTAAAGTGGTCAAAGGCGACAATGAATTCACGGATGTCGTCGTGTCCATGCAGATCAATCAAGAATCTGTAAGTTCAGCAAAGGCGGGCGAAGAGGTGGCAGTCATGATTTCCAAGGTCGCAAAAGAGGGGTCTATCGTATACAAAATAGATTAGGCGAATAAGCGGATTGTGGAAGATTTCCACAGAACGGTCGTTTGACATCCCCTTCAAACCTACTAGAATTAAGCTATGCCCAATGTTAGGTGTAGACTTTGCAAGAAAATTTTCTATGCCAAGCCAAGCTGGATATCATATGGACATGCTAAATATTGCTCACAAAAATGTCAGTTTGAGGCTAGAAAAAAAGGAAAAATAGTCCAATGCTTTATTTGTAAAAAAGATACGTATAAATCGCCTAAAGCATTAAAAAATTCTAGAAGTGGTAAATATTTTTGCAGTAAATCTTGCCAAACAATTTGGCGTAACACTATAGTATTTATAGGTTCCCGTCATTCAAATTGGAAAAATGGGAAGCATGTTGAATACAGGAACATCATGATCAAAAATGGGATAAAGCCAATGTGTAAACTTTGTCGAAAAACAGACAAGCGTATATTATGTGTCCACCACAAAGATAGAAATAGGAAAAATAATTCTATTTCAAATCTTGTTTGGTTATGTTATAACTGTCATCATCTGGTTCATAATCACAAGATCAGTGTTTAAGATATGGTGGTCGTAGCTCAATTGGCAGAGCTCTCGGTTGTGGTCCGAGCGGTTGTGGGTTCAAGTCCCATCGACCACCCAAATCACGACAATAGCACTCCGCCGTCGACGACGATTTGCGATCCGGTCATATATGAAGCGAGATCGGATGCGAGAAATAGTGCGACTTTGCCGATATCGTCCGGATCTCCCATGCGCCGCATGGGAATTTTTGCCAAAAAAACCTCTAGAAATTTTTCCATGTTTGCCCCGGCTGGAGACATTTTGGCGATTCCCGGCGTCGCAATGCCTCCCGGTGCTATAGCATTTACCCAAATTTTATGCTCTGCGAGCTCGAGCGCCGAATTTTTTGTAAATCCCCAGACGCCGTGTTTCGAAGCGTCGTAGTGCGCGAGCCCGATCATTGAGGGATGAAGCGCGTCAATCGAAGTTATATTGATTATTTTCCCACCTTTTCCTTGAGAAATCATTTGATTGCTTGCTTCTCTGGTGCATAAAAATACGCTTCGCAGATTGACGGACATGACTTTATCAAAATCCTCCTTCGTCATTTGCGAGACCGGCTTTTGTGGATAAATACCGGCGTTATTAACTATGATGTCGAGGCTACCAAACTCTTTAACCGCCGTCTCTATCATTTTTTTAATATCATCTTCTTGGGACACGTCAGTTTTTAAAAATTTTACTCTTTTCCCGTCCGCAGATTTCTCGCCTTCCTTTTCGTCAAGATCGGCTATAAGAACGTTTGCGCCGGCTTCAGCCAGGCGCGAAGCGATGCCGAGCCCGATGCCCATGGCTCCGCCAGTCACGATAGCGGTTTTCCCGCCCAGATTCATCAGTTCCGAAATAGTTTTTTGCTTCATATTTATATTCTATCACAAAGTAGGATGCTATGATGCTATAATATACTCATTATGTCGCATAATTTTTTTTCGCTGAAAGACCGTTTTTCTGTCGCCCAAGACACCATGGCTTTCGTGTTTCAAACCTCTTCTGATTTTACTTTTCGCGCTGGACAATATGTGGAAGTTTTTTTGGAGAACGCTCACCGCGATTTTTCCATTGCCTCGAGCCCTCAAGATAAAGGGATTTTAATGGTAGCTACCAGAATGGCCGGCTCTGCTTTCAAGAGATCTTTGGCCGAAGTTCCATTAAGCACAAAAGCAATAATAGAGGGGACTTTCGGAGATTTCACTCTTCATGAGAATAAAGACAAAAAAGCTGTCTTTATCGCGGGAGGGATTGGAATAACGCCGGTCCGCAGCATTATAAAAGACGCGACGGAACGAAAACTGGCCCATAAAATGACGCTTATTTATTCTAACCGTAATCCCGAGGGCGCTACTTTTCTCCAGGATTTAATGGATTGGGAGCATGAAAATCCGAATTTTAAGCTTTGCTCCAGAATGACCGATAAAGAGGGACACGTTGATGCGGATTTTGTTGCAAAAAGCGCTGGAGATCTTGCTAATACAACTTTCTATGTGGTTGGGTCTCCGGGAATGGTTGGGGCAATGACTAAGATATTGGAGGATTTGAAGATATCCCGCGACGATATGCGCTTTGAAGAGTTTTCAGGTTATAATTAAAAACATGGCACACGATGTAAAAATTTATACGACTCCTACCTGCGTTTATTGCAGGCACACAAAGGAATTATTCAAGAATAACGCGATTGAATATAAGGAATTGAATGTCGCCGCGGATGTTCAAGCGAGAGAAGATATGGTCAAAAAGTCCGGCCAATTGGGCGTTCCGGTAATCGAGATAGACGGGAAAATCGTCGTCGGTTTTGACGAGCCGAAACTAAAAGAACTTTTGGAGATTAAGGCTTAGTCTGAATCTATACCCCTTCCTTGTGAAATTCCTCGAGCGAGAGCTTGAGGAATTCTTCTTTTCCCTGCCTGAAGATTTTAAGTTCGATTTTGTCCCCGATTTCGTGCGGGGAGAGCATGTCTTCCAATGTTTCTTTATCTGTGATTTCCTTCCCGTCGCAATGAGTGATGACGTCGAATTCCTTGAGTCCGGCTTTCGCGGCGGGAGAATCTGGAATGACGGACATATCCCCGGGGATACCTTCATTTATTACCAATGCGCCATGATCGATCGGCAGAGAAAAGCGGTCTCGCAAGAATTTATTTAGAAGCATGTAGCGCACTCCGAGAAAGGGCCTCCTGATTCGGCCGAATTTTTTAACTTCCTCCAAATCTCTTTTGGCGCGTTCGATCGGGATCGCGAACCCAATGTTTTGCGCCCCGAAAACAACGGCGACATTTATACCAATCGCTTCGCCATCGAGGTTTACCAAGGGACCGCCGGAATTTCCTGGATTGATCGCGGCATCGGTTTGGATGAGTCCGCGTAATCTTTCCTGATGTCCCATGACGTCAGATGCTGCGGATATGAATCGGGAAAGGCCAGATACAACGCCTGTCGATACGGTATTTTGGAATTCGCCTAACGCGTTTCCAACGGCAATCATGCTTTGCCCCAATACTAATCCTTTCGTAGCCCCGATTTTAATAAATGGGATTTTTCCTTCGAGGTTTTTTACCTTGAGAATCGCAACATCGTTAATTGGATCGCGCGCGACGACCTCCGCTTCGAAATTCTTGTTATCGGATGTCCCGATGTCATATGTCGCGTGTTTATCTTGGACAACGTGTCGATTTGTCAAAATTATCCCGTCCTCGGATATGAAAAAGCCCGAACCCCCGCCGATTTTTATACGGCCTTTGTCGTCTTTCTGCGCGTGCTGGATTTCGTGCTCCAAAAACTCCTGATAATGTGGCAACCTAAAAAATTCGAGAGGCAGATCCTTGGTAATATCTTTTACCTCTTTCGCTATTGTGATAGAAACGACGGCGGGCAGAACTTTCCCAACCGCCTCTGTTATTTTTGTTTCATGTTCGGTCATGTGCAAAATTTATATGAGCTTTAGCGAATAAATAAATTTTAGCATCCGGCGAAGTTTTAACGAAGCCGGATAACGATAACTTAAGAATATCAAAATATTATGCTATATATAAAGGGATAAACCCCTCGTAGTTCAACGGATAGAATAACCCCGTCCTAAGGGGTTGATGACGGTTCAATTCCGCCCGAGGGGACATGAATATATTTAAGAAAAATTATGAAAGTCCGGATAAAAAGAATTGATAAAAACCTGCCGCTGCCGGAGTATAAAACGGCTGGGGCCGTTGGGTTTGATTTTATGGCCAGAGTTTCGATGACGATTTTGCCTAAGGGTATAGCACGGGTGCCTCTTAATATCGCGCTTGAGCCGCCGGAGGGATATTTTCTTATGGTCGCGGCGCGTGGGTCTTTGCCTAAAAAGGGGCTGATGTTGGCAAATAGCGTCGGCATCGGAGATCAGGATTTCTCCGGCAACGCAGATGAATATTGGGCGACTTTGTATAATTTCACTGATCATGAAGTTTCCGTTGAGCGCGGGGAGAGATTGGTGCAGGGAATTTTTAAAAAATATGGCAAGGCCGAATGGGAAGAAGTAGACGACATGGGCAACCGCGACCGCGGAGGATTTGGCACAACGGGGCTGACTTAAGTCAGCCCTCCGATGAGGCTCCGACCTAAGTCGGAGTCGAGATCGGAGATCTCGAATAATGAAAAAGAGCGGAATTTATATTTTAGAAAGCAGACGAAAGAAAATTTTTTACATTGGAAGCACGAATGATATTGAAAGAAGGCTAAAGCAGCACAATGATGGATTGGTACGCGCGACATGGTTTTATAAACCATGGGACTTAAAAACTTTTATTGAATGTGCTAGTCTGACTGAAGCAAAGAAATCAGAGTACCGCTTAAAACAGTATAAAAACAGAAAAATTTTAATTAAGGTTGTTAAGGATGGAATTTTTCCTTGGAATCACAAAAAGGGCCTATAGTTCAGTGGCAGAACGGATCCATGGCATGGATCAGGCGGGGTTTCGATTACCCCTAGGTCCACTACTTCGCTCCTTGCGGAGCTTCGAAGTGCAGAGCACAAATAAAATAAAAAGAAGTAGTGTCATTCGTAGCTTTAGCGAAGAAGGGCTAAAATAGAAAAGACAGAAGTTATTCTTATATTTTTCTGGCTTTGCTTTCGCTAGAAAAAGATTAATATAAATTTATGAAACCAGATAGGCCAAAAATTGGGATCGGGGTAATAATTGTGCGCGATGGGAAAATTCTAATCGGAGAGCGGCTGAGCTCGCACGGGGCGGGAACATTTATGATCCCAGGAGGACACCTTGAATTTGGGGAGACCTTTGAAGAAGGGGCGATTCGTGAGGCGCGAGAAGAGACAGGGCTCGAAAATTTGGTTGTAAAAAAAGTCGTATCTCTTGGAAATGATGTTGCCTACGATAAGCATTACGTCTCCATAGGCATCTTATTGGAATCTCAAGATGGAGAGGCTTTTGACGCTGAACCAGAGCGTTCACGCAATTGGCATTGGCACGATCCGCGAAATCTCCCCGAACCGTTCTTCCTGCATTCGAAACGCGTCGTTCAAAACTGGCTCTCCGGAAATTTCTATTCCCAGTAATGAAAATTCATCTCGAAAATTTTGACGAAAATATTTTAAATTTCATCCGCACATGCGGGTATTTTCCGATTGCGAAAAATGCAGAAGGCGAATTAAATTGCGCGAGGAGTTTGGCTGGGCGCGACTACCCGCGCTTTCACTTATACATAAAAAAAGAAGGGGACGATCTCAAAATTAATCTGCATCTCGACCAGAAAAAACCGAGCTATGCCGGCGCGTCCGCCCACAGCGGAGAATACGAAGGGGAAGTTGTTGAGGAAGAGGTTAAAAGAATCCAGGAAATCTATTCCAAAATGCGCGGGAATTGATTTTCTCCATCTATTGAAATAAAACTGCGAAAAAGCTAACCTGAACCGAAAGCTGTTTTGAAAGGAGAATTTAGATGGCTAGAAAAAAAGTTTTTGTCGTTGGAAGCGGCGGAAGGGAACACGCAATCCTATGGAAATTGGCGCAATCATCCAAGGTAGGAAAACTGTTCGCGGCGCCGGGAAACGGCGGCACGGGAGAGATTGCCGAAAACGTTTCGATTGCTGTTGACGATGTGGTTGGTCTGGCCGCATTTGCCAACAAAAATAACATTGATCTGACGATTGTTGGGCCGGAGAAGCCTCTTTCATTGGGGATTGTAGATATTTTTCGTTCTTGTGGCCTGTCAATTTTCGGACCGACTAGAAAAGCATCTGAAATTGAAACGTCAAAAGCGTTTGCGAAAAGATTGATGGAAAATGCGAGAATCCCCACCGCTCGTTTTAAAATCTTTCATGAAATCAATACCGCACGTTCTGAAATCTTCATGCGAAGCGCGCCGTATGTCGTGAAAGCCAGCGGGCTTGCGTCTGGGAAGGGTGTTTATGTTTGCTGGTCTCTGGACGAAGCTGAGAAAGCTTTGTCAGAAATAATGGTCGAGCGAAAACACAGTAGCGCGGGTAACGAAGTTATCATCGAGGACTTTCTCAATGGTTATGAGGTTTCCATTCACGTTTTCTGCGATGGAAAGACTTTTTCTCTTTTCCCGCCCTCACAGGACTATAAGCAAGTTTCAAATTTCGACTTGGGCAAAAATACGGGTGGCATGGGCGCGATTGCCCCAGTTCCACAATTCAAAAGTAAGCACCGCCTAGAAATAATGGGCGGGATAGTCGAGCCGGTGCTTAGCGCACTCACCAAGCTCGCAGATCCTTTTACTGGTTGCCTCTATCCCGGGCTAATGATGACCAAATACGGACCGGTAGTTCTGGAATTTAATGTCAGACTTGGCGATCCAGAGACCGAAGTTTATTTGCGCCTTCTGAAGTCGGATTTTCTGGATCTCGTTTTGGCTTGCGTTGAAGGAAATCTCGAGAGCGCCAATGTAGAGTGGGATTCCGGTTTTGCAGCATGTGTGATCTTGGCGTCCGAAGGTTATCCAGATACTCCAGTGACAGGAAGGACGATTCAGGGAATTGAGAAAGCAGAACAAATTCCCGGCGTGGTCGTTTTCCATGGTGCGACTGTTTTCAAGGAGAAACTTCTGACATCTGACGGCAGGCCCCTCGCTGTGTCTGCAATTGGAGGTACTCTCGAAGACGCGATTAAGACCGTGTATGCCGGAGTGAACTGCATTAGTTTCGAGGGCATGCACTACCGGACGGATATCGGCGCGAAATTTCTATAAAAGGGGATTGTGCCTGAAATAATAAAAGGGCGACTTCAAAAGAAGCCGCCCTTTGTTTTTTTATAAAAAACTGCTAGAGTAGGTGCATACTTTTTATGGTCTGGTCTCGTCCCGCCCGAACGTTTATAGTATATTTCAAAGAGGGCGGAATCCCGCCAACGGCGGGAAAAACCTATATGTACGAGGTTTATATTATAAAAAGCTTAATCCGTGAACGATATTACATCGGATATTCTCACGAATTCGAGGCGAGGATCGTAGCACATAATGCTGGCAATGTCCGCTCGACTAAAGGCTATCGACCCTGGCAATTAGTTCACAAAGAAATGTTTGCTGATAAAATTTCTGCGCGAAAAAGAGAGCTCGAAATTAAATCATATAAATCCGGTGAGGCATTTAAGAAATTATTAAAATAGGTGGGTTGGCCGAGTGGTTTAAGGCGCTGGTCTCGAAAACCAGTTGGGGAGAAATCCTCTCAGAGGTTCAAATCCTCTACCCACCACGTGGCCTTGGGCACTAGTCTCGTCCCGCCAGAACAATTTAAAAATATTTCAAAGAGGGCGGAATCCCGCCAACGGCGGGAAAAACCAGTTGGGGGAGAAATCCTCTCAGAGGTTCTCACGCCCCTTATTTAAAATTTAGGAAGGCGTGACCCCGCCAAAGGCGGTGGGAATCCTACCACCGCCGCCAGAAAAATATGACACAGCAAATTCTAATTTATATATCGCTTGCTTTCGGCGCTATCGCGATCGGCTGGATAGTTTATTTCGAAATGAGGCTCCGTAGAATTTTTGGCGGCAGGAAGGCGAGCGATTTGGAGGATGTGATGAAAGGAATCGTCAAAGAACTCGAATCAGTTGATAATTTTCGAGGAGAGATGGAAAAATATTTGGAGTCGGTTGAGCGTCGTATTCGCAGATCAGCCCAGCACGTCGGAGTCGTCCGCTTCAACCCGTTCCACGACGCCGGAGGAGATCAGAGTTTCTCTATCGCGATCATGGACGAGAAAAAAAATGGGATAGTTTTATCTTCTTTGTACGGAAGAGAGACATCCCGGCTTTACGCGAAGCCGATTGAAAACGCTTCTTCGCGCTACCAGCTTTCAAAGGAAGAAGAGCAGGCAATCGGAGAAGCGCTTAATAAAAATTCTTGATGCAGGAACAAATTAAAACAAAGCGCCCGCCAGTCGTCGTCGTCGTGGGTCATATAGACCATGGCAAAACGTCGATTCTGGATAAAATTCGCGAATCGAATGTTGCTGGGCGGGAAACAGGAGGGATTACGCAGCATATCGGAGCATATAAAGCCGAAGTCCGACTTCAGGGCGACTCCGAAGTCGGACTTCGGAAGATCACACTTCGGAAAATTACATTTTTGGATACCCCGGGGCACGAGGCGTTTTCGAAGATGCGCGGAAGAGGCGCGCGTGTTGCAGATATCGCTTTATTGGTTGTCGCCGCGGATGATGGGGTTAAGCCGCAGACGGAGGAAGCGTTGAAATCAATAGAGGAAGCAAAACTTCCTTTCATTGTTGTCCTGAATAAAATAGATAAGGCAAGCGCGGATGTTGAGCGAGTCAAGAAAGAACTGGGCGAGCGCGGAATAATTTTCGAAGAATGGGGAGGAAGGGTTCCTTTAACAAAAGTTTCCGCAAAGACCGGAGAAGGAATAAAAGAACTCTTGGATTTAATTCTTCTTTTGTCCGATGTTGAAGATTTGACGTGCGATCTTTCGAGGAATGCAACTGGAGTTGTTATCGAATCTCACTTGGATTCAAGGCGGGGTCAATCCGCGACTCTTTTGGTTCGCGATGGCAGTTTTAAGAAAGGCGAGTGGATTTTGGCTGGTGGATCCTCTGTTAAAACCAAAATTCTAGAAGATGAAAATGGAAAATCTGTTAGTGGGGCATCAGCCTCGGATCCGGTTCTGGTGGTCGGTTTTAATGAATCAGTTAAAGTTGGTTCGGTTTTCGAATCTTTCGATTCGAAAGATAAACTTAACGAAGCCTTGGAGGGAAATGCTCAAGACGAGATAATTAACTCAAGATCCTCAATCCCAGAGGGAAATAAGATTATTCCTCTCGTAATCAAGGCGGATGCCGCGGGTTCCATCGAAGCTATACAAAACCAGATTTCAAAACTAGATCTTAAAGATTTTTCCTTGGTGACATTGAGGGCGGAGGTTGGAAATATCACCGAAGACGATATAAAGCTCGCATCGGTGAATAAAAATTCGGTTGTTGTGGCGTTTAGGGTCAAAATAGATCGCGCCGCAACGCTTTTATCGGAGCGCTTTAGGGTTCGGGCGATGAATTTCAATATAATATATGAACTTGAAGACTGGCTGAGAATGGAGCTCGAAAATATCATAGGGGAAGAAAAGGTGAGGAAGACTCTTGGCATGGTGCGGATTTTAAAAATATTCAAAGAAGATGGTTCTAAGAAGATAGTTGGGGGAGTTGTTGAATCGGGAGGAATTTATTCGCAAAAACGCTTTGTTCTTTTTCGCAGAAAATTTCCATTAGGCGAAGGTAAAATATTGGAATTGCAAACCGGAAAGATTAAGGCCAAAGAAGTTTTGAGCCCAGGAGAATTTGGCGCCTTAATTGAAATCGGCTTCGAAGTAGCCACGGGAGACCAGCTCGAAGTTTACGACGAAGAAATTGTTAAAAGGAAGCTGTGAGTATATATAGAAAAGAAAAACTGGCTGAATTGTATAAACGGGCTACCACGGAATTTCTGCAAAAAAATATTTTCGCATCGGATTTTGTGTTGAGCATCACGAATATAGATTTTTCGGATAAAATTTCCCGCCTTAGGATATATTTTTCTGTGTGGCCTGATCAAAAAGAGAAAGATGTGATAAAATCTTTAAAGAGCTTGAAGAGGGAATTGAGAGTGGAGATCGGGGAGAGGGTTAAGACTAAATTCGTTCCGGAGATTGAATTTATTCTTGATGAATCGGAAAAAAAGAGGATTCATATAGAGGAGCTCTTGAAAAAAGAGAGATAAAGTTATATATTATACGGCGCTGGCCTGGTAGCCAAGTGGTAAGGCAAGGGACTGCAAATCCCTTATACGCGGGTTCAATTCCCGCCCAGGCCTCTGGATTTACGGGCGAGTGGCGGAATGGTATACGCGCACGACTTAAAATCGTGTGCCGAAAGGCTTGAGGGTTCGAGTCCCTCCTCGCCCACAAACTGCCGAGGTGGCGAAACTGGCAGACGCGCCAGCCTTAGGAGCTGGTGGGGCAACCCGTGGGAGTTCAAATCTCCCCCTCGGCACACACTTCGATAGACTCAGCGTAAACATCGTGGAGAAAATATTTTTTTCAAAAAAAGATTATCTATTAGCAACAGGAATAGTCTTGTTGGCTTTTTTGATTAGGATCCCAAATATTTCTTATCCTTCTGAGCCGGTCTGGGACGAATTTCATTATACCAATTACGCAATTCGAACCCTAAACGGGGAGGGAGCAATCGACGTGCACCCGCCGTTTATGCGATTATTTTTTGCTAAAGCCACCTATTTTTCCGGTTTTCGCGACTTATCACTGAAAATAAATATAGGCGAGGATTTTAAGAATTTCCCGTATATTACTTTGCGATTTGCGAGCATCCTCGCCGGATCTTTATTAGCCGGGGTAATTTATTTAATTGCAAGAAAGCTATTTAAAGAAAATGCTCTGGCATTGCTGCCATCTTTTTTTGTAATCTTTGACGGTTTTCTGGTCACTTATTCAAGATTAATTCTCCCAGAGATTTATATTTTATTTTTCGGATTTTTGGGAATTTTATTTTTACTAAGCGAAAGCTTCTTCGCCGTTATTATGGGAGGAATATTAATCGGCATTTCTTTTTCCATAAAATGGAGCGCTCTTGGATTTTTGGCCGCAGGGATAATTTATTTAGCACTTAATAAAAAAATCAAGCATATCCCCACTCTTATTTTGATTTCATTTCTGACTTATTTTTATATTTTCTCTATGATCGTTCCGGCTGACGATTTTATAAAATATACAAAGGCTATGTATAGAGGGCATCTGGCGTTTAAGGAGGGAGAGATCACCTACGCTTCCCATCCAATCAAGTGGCCTGTCGCGGATGACCGATTTATTCTTTGGGGAAACGGCAGAGATGACATCATAAAGCTTTCGCCAAATCTTTTTTCCTGGACATCGGTCGCGTTTTCTCTTTTAATTTCTTTCTATCTTGTTTTCCGAGATAAAGATAAAAAATTGATTTTTCTTCTCGGCGGTTACTTGGCAAGCTATATCCCATTCTTTTTCATATCGCGCCCAGTCTTTCTATATCATTACATTATTCCGTTGGTTTTCGGATTTCTATTCGCACCTTTCTTAATCTCTTTATTAATAGATATTTTTGGAGTCGAAAAAAAGAAGAAAATCCTCCTCATAACCCACATAGCAAACGTATCGTTTTTCTTGATTTTTATTCCGTTTATATATTAAAATACTGAATATCGCGGCCATGGTTTAGTGGTAGAATGCGTCCTTGCCAAGGACGAGACGGGGTTTCGATTACCCCTGGCCGCACATTTTTTACTTCAAATAGTTTAAAAAAATCAAAACCGCGAGCCCTAAGACAACAAGGCCGATAAATCCCGATATAAATTTAAGGGAATTTTTAAACATTTTTAAGGGCGTCCGGGGAGGTCTGGGAGGTCGGGTGCAATAACGCCTCCGAAATCAAAGAAATCAACAAGAACATTCACGATTCCCCAAATTGCCACCATGACAAAAAGCCCTATCAAGCCGAAAATTATATATTGCCTTCCTTCTTTTCTTTTCTCTTCGTCCCCGCCTGAAGTTATGAAAAGAATTATGCCCCAAAGAAAAACTATTGTTGCTATTAAGAACAAAATCGGGATTATTGAATCCAAGAAATCTATTATTGTATCAACAATACTTCCGATTGTTTGAGCGTGCGCTACTGGTATTAAATTAAATTTCATATTTTTAAAAGTCTTTTGCGAAATTTATTAAAACCCATAATATTCCGTTGACCGAAAACATTATCACGAGCCCGACGATTCCCCATAACATATGGCGCTTGCCATTATCCCTTTCCTCCTCATTGTCGCGGTTGATTAAGAACTCAACGACACCCCAGAGGAAAAGAATAGTGGCAAGCGCGAATAGCAGGAGCACGATTGGTTGCAGAACCTCGGTGGAGACGATAGCAATAACTTCGTCTATAGTCTTGGCGTAAGCAACCATGGAGACCCAAGATTTATATACCAGGAATTCCCCCCGGCGAAGTAGGAACTCCTACGTTTCCGGTTCCGGTGAATCCTACCAAGACGTTTACAATCCCCCAAGCGGCAACCATTACGAATAGCCCGACAAGGCCGTAGATCATAAGCGATCTGGCGTTGGCTCTCTTTTCTTCATCTGCTCCGGCTGTAAGGAACATAATAACTCCCCACAAAAATACGATTGTGCCAATGATGAGGAGAATCGGAACGATATTATTTACCAGAGTTTTAGTGCTAGCTACTATCGTATCAATTTGTGCCGCTAACACCAAAGACGGGGCTACGATAATTGCTATATAAGGCAGGGCTTTTTTAAGTTGTTTCATATATTTTATCTATTTATCCAAACGACCTTTATAAAATAATAAATTTTCACCTTTCTATTATAATACAATATTTGGGAGATTTTATCCACATAGCCTTATTTAATTGATTATTGGTTGTATAAAGCGTCGAGTTGATCTTTTGCATCTTTGCTTGCTTGTTCTTCCGTTTTAGTTCTTGTATAGACGGATTTTATCATACCCGCAAAGATTTCAGAAGTTTTTTCATAATTTATATCAAGCCAGCTTCTGAACTTTATAGCTTGTTTAAATATTGTCTGTAGAGGAGCGTTTGTAGTGCCTTCTTTGAGCAGGTCTCTTCTGGCCGGAGCCATAAAGGCACCCTCGGATATTTTTTGCACTTGCTCTTTCGATGCCATTGCCTGGGTCGCGCTAAGTGCGCCCGCGAAATTTTTTGCCTGACTTGTTATGCCAATTGAATAAAATTTTCCGTAAGTTAATGAAAGCTTTCCGTTTAATACTTGAGGAACTTCCGATATGTCAAAATTAAGATGTGGGTTTTTCTCCTTTAGAGAATGGTACTCCGACCCAAAACCGAAATAAATAGCGAGGGATTCTTTTATGAAGGCGTCCTTGGACTCTGGCATTGATTTAGCCCAAGAGTAGGAAAACTTTTGGGGGTCTGAAAATTCTGTAAAAAATCTTAAAGCTTCATTCATGCCGTCAAATTTTACCTTAAGTGTTTTGGAATCGATAATTGGTGAACCGGTTTGCAACACCAAGAGAGAGACGATCTCTTTGAAATGATTAACGTTTACCTCAATTCCTAAAGCCGAGCCCGCGCGCGCAATATTCCCCGAGCCGTCGAATTTTGTAAGAACTTGTGATGTAGTGAGAAATTCATTCCATGTTTTTGGTGAATCGGCAATGGACTCGTTCCTGAAAATATCCTTATTCCAGTAGAGGACTATGGGGTCAATTAATATAGGAATTCCAGCGGCACCAGTTTCGGTTAAAAGTAATTCCGTGCCGTCGGCGAAGGTATCCCGAAAAAGGCGCTCGCCTATGGTTTCGAAAGGTATTATTTGTAATTTGTTTTTTTCGGGGAGTATCATCTCAGATGGAAAAATTATCAAGTCCGGACCTTTTTGGCGGGCGAGCGCGTCGATAAATTCCCGCTCAAAAGTTGACGGATTTTTTTCCTGATAAGTTATATATATATTGGATTTTTTTAAATCTATAAGAGTATTTTTGAACGCGCTTTCGCTTATAGTCCCCCACATAGTCAACGACACCCTATTTTTCGAGCCAGACCCGCCATATCCAGGAAGAACTCCAGAGAAAACCAGAACTGCCAAAATTCCCGCCACTATAGCTAATGCAGTTATTATGATTTGCAATTTACCTATTTTCATTTCTATTTTTTATTTAGTTCTTTTAAAGATTACGCCATAATGATTTTCTCCGGCATTAAATTCTTTTTCAAATGTGAAACCTGTTTTGAGAAAAAAATCTTCCGCTTCTTGTCTATTAACGCGGCGCGAAAGAGGTGGCCCGAAAACTTTTTTTTCTTCATCCCATTCTATAACCACAACCCTGCCCGACGCTTTCAGTATCCTAAACGCCTCTTCGGCGATTTCTTTCTTACCTTCGGCTTGAAAAAGAATATTCGAGATTATGACCATATCTATCGATGCGGTTTTTAAGTGCGATCCATCTTTTGCTTCAAGATCTGTTAAGAGAGTCTCTATATTCAATAGCCGCAACTCCCTCGACTTGGATCGAATAAGCTCAAGAGCTTCTTTTCTTATATCTAAGGCGTAAACCTTGCCCGCGGCCCCAACCCTCTTGGCTAAAGAAATTGTGTAAAAACCGGCTCCGGCCCCGAAGTCGGCAACTTTCATTCCCGGGAGGATATCTAAAATTTTCGCGATTGCTTCTGGTTTTACAAACATTTATTTTTATTTATAGGCAAGTTATGGATGCGAGCTGATCTTTGGCGTCAAGTCTCATAATGCGTACCCCTTGAGTGGCTCTGCCCAACTCCGATATCTCTTTAAGGGAGGTCCTTATTACTTGCCCTTTTTTGGAGATTGCGATAATTTCTTCGAGATCAGGTGAGAGTACTTTAGCAGATACAAGGTTGCCGGTTTTGAGTGTTACTTTTGACGTTTTTATCCCGGAACCGCCTCGTTTTTGTAGCCTGTATTCGCTGATTTTAGTTTTCTTACCGAACCCGTTTTCCGAAACGACTAAAGTGAGAGCATCTTTTTCTTTTGCGGAAATAATATCCGCGCCAACAAGCTGATCTCCTTTTTTGAGACGCATCGCGCGAACACCCTGCGCGGATCTTCCCATTTGCCGAGCATCTGTTTCCTTGAAGCGGATAGCTTGGCCCTTTTTGGTTGTCAAAATGATGTGGTCGCCTTTCTCTGCGAGACGAACCCAGAAAAGCAGATCGTCTTTCAGGAGTTTTATGGCTATTATTCCAGATCTTCGGACGTCTTCAAAATGTTTTGAATCCACTTTCTTTATTATACCTCCTCTTGTAATCATAACTAAGGATAAAACTTCACCCTTTTTAGTTTTAGTAACCGGCAAAATTGATGTTATTTTTTCATCTTGCGTTATCGGCAGGAAATTTTGAATTGCCTTTCCTTTGGATACGCGTTTTCCTTCCGGGATTTCATACATTTTTGTTTGGAAAACTTTTCCTTTCGACGTGAAAAAAAGGAGGTCGTCGTGCGTATTTCCGGAGAAAAAGTTTGTAACTATATCTTCCTCTTTCGTTTCGTGCCCGATTATTCCTTTGCCCCCGCGCTTCTGCGAGCGGTACTCTTCCGGATTCACTCGTTTTATATAACCGTCTTGAGTCAGCACTACTATTGTCTCTTTTTCGGGGATAAGATCTTCCATTGAAAATGATTTAACTTCGGATACTATTATTTTACTTTTTCTCGTATCCGCGTATTTTTTCTTCAGTTCCAAAAGCTCATCTTTTACCATCTGCGCTATTTTATCCGGGTCTTTTAGAAGTGATTTCAGGTCGCGGATCAGTTTTTGCTTTTCTTTGAGTTCATCGTCAATTTTTTGCCGCTCGAGTCCCGCGAGGGTTGAGAGTCGCATTTCCAAAATCGCGTCGGCTTGTTTCGCGGAGAGATCGAATTTTTTGACCAAATTTTTATGCGCATCCTCCTTGGATTCCGATGATCTTATGGCCTTGATTATGGCGTCAATATGGTCGAGTGCTTTTTTAAGACCCTCGAGTATATGCGCGCGTTCCTCCGCTTTTTTCAAATCGAATTTCGCCCGCCTTTCTACGATAATTTTTCTCCATGAAACAAAATTTTCAAGAATGCTTTTTAGCGAAAGTACTTGTGGCTGGATTCCGTCCACGAGCGCTATCATATTAAAATGGAACGCGCGTTCGAGATCCGTAAATTTGTACAGTCCGTTGAGAATTTTTTCCGGAACGGCGTCGTGCTTTAAGTCTATCGCGATTGTCAGTCCTTCTTTATCCGATTCGTCCCGTATGTCGCGTATACCCTCAAGCCTTTTTTCGCGAACAAGGTCCGCCATCTTTATAATGAGCTCCGCTTTGTTAACTTGATATGGAATTGAGCTAATTATTATTTGGAAATTTCCCTTTGATTTCTCGACAATTTCCGCCTCGCCTCGCGTCAGAACGGATCCGCGCCCGGTCGCGTAGGCTTGCAGGAGATCTTTTTTTGAAAAAATAAGCCCGCCAGTCGGGAAGTCCGGGCCTTTTATGAATTGCATCAGATCTTCGGTGGTCGCTTTTGGATGTTCGATGAGGTGAGATGCCGCATCTATCGCCTCTCCCAAATTGTGCGGAGGGATATTTGTCGCCATGCCGACCGCAATTCCTAAAGTTCCGTTCAGGAGCAGATTTGGAAGAGACGCAGGAAGAACAACCGGTTCTTGGCGAGTCCCATCGTAATTGTCGCGGAATTCCACTGTCTCTTTTTCTATGTCGCCCAACAGTTCTTCTGCGATCTGCGTCATTCTTATTTCTGTATATCGTGGAGCTGCGGCATTGTCGCCGTCTATCGAGCCGAAATTTCCCTGCCCGTCCACAAGCGTATAGCGCATTGAGAAATCTTGGGCCATGCGAACAATGGAATCATAGACAGCCATATCCCCATGGGGATGATATTTTCCGAGCGTATCTCCGACGACGGCCGCCGATTTCCTGTATTTGGCGTTATGCTTTAGTCCCATTTCATTCATTGTATGGAGAATTCTTCTATGCACAGGCTTTAAACCGTCTCGGACATCCGGCAAGGCGCGGGCGACAATGACCGACATCGCGTAATCCAAATACGACTCTCTCATCTCGGGGATAATGTCGCGTTTTTGAATGTTTTTATTTTCTTGCTCCATTTTAATTTGTCAGTTGATTGAAACCTTTTTTAAGCACCTCAAACGGACTCGGCCCATTATCGGAAGCTTTGTTTTCGCTTTCATCGAATTTTAAAATACCTATCCATAATACTATTACAATCGTCATGGAAATTGCCATCCATGTGAATAAGAGTTTTTTTCTTGCCGCTACCGGCTTTTCTCTAATTTCCTGCAATTTTTCAAAAATTCCCATTTTATAAACTGATTACCGGTTCTAGCACGACCACTTTTATCCCTTCTTCCGGGAGCTCTTTTTTCTTTATTGTAAACTTCTCCTCGCTTTTAACTCCCTTCTCTCCCATCTCGTTTAAGAATTCATCCACTTTCTCGCCTTTGATTGATGTTTTCGGGATGGCGTAATGCATAGGGATGACTATTTTCGGCTCGAGCAGGTTCACGACCTTGGCCGCGCCCTCGGGATCAAGTACATCTCCTCCCCCGGTCGGGATAAATAAAATATCAACCTCGCCGATCGCTTCGATAGTTTCGGAATCGAGGTCGGAAGTCCCGAGGTCGCCAAGGTGGCAGAGGCGCATGTTTTCCATTTCAACCGCATATATTGTATTTAGCCCTTTTTTATCGCCCTTGCTTTTGTCGTGAAAAGAAGACCTCCCTGTTATAAGGAGTCCTTTTGTTTCGTATTCCCCAGGACCGGATATTAAAAAAGGTTCGCCAGAAAGCTCCTTTAGGCCGGAGTGGCGCGGGTGGTCGTGGCTCGAAAGAACTACATCAGCCGTGAATCTAGGAGGCTTTAAATCGGAATCTTTAGAAGGCGGATCGAACGCTATCGCCAATTTTCCCGATTCAACCTTAAAACAAGAAAGCCCGTAATAAGTAATAACCATTGGAATATTATAGCGTATTTTGACTTAAATTTAAAGAGGGTTTATACTTTTCCCTATGTCCAATCTATACGCAAATACGGCTGTTCTAGCGCCAGAAAAAAAGAAAAGCCAAGTGATGGACGAGCTCTGGAAAAAAATTTCTATTTCGTTGCCAAGGGCGGAAGACATTATTGAGGTGAAATTTCTCGAGAAATCAGGAGCAAGGGCGTTTTTTGAACTGGGTCCAATGGGATGTGGGAAGGTTTATGGACGGGAATATATTCTCGCTAAAGATATAATTAAAACTTTAAAAAAGGGGGACGCAGTGATGGCGAAAGTGTTGGATATAGAGAACGAAGACGGATATGTTGAATTGTCGCTCCGCGATGCCGGAAAAGATATTGTTTGGAAAGAGGCCGACGAATTGATGAAAAAAAAAGAAGTTTTGGAGCTCCTTGTCATCGAGGCGAACAAAGGGGGATTGGTTTTAGAATGGAAGAAAATAAAAGGATTCCTGCCGGCCTCCCAGCTCAAGACTTCGCACTATCCGAGAGTTGAGGGCGGAGACAAAGATAGAATATTTTCAGAGCTCAAAAAACTCGAGGGGCAGAAATTGGGAGTGACTATGATCGCAATCGATCCCAAAGAAAATAAAATAATTTTTTCAGAGAAAGGGGCAGATGCCGCGGATTTATCTCTGCTTACTTCAAAGTATCAAATTGGGCAGGTGATTGATGGAGAGATTACGGGCGTCGTTGATTTCGGAGTTTTTATAAAATTGGAAGAAGGGCTCGAAGGACTTTCGCATTTATCGGAACTTGATTGGTCCTTGGTCCAAAATCCGCATGAGCTTTTTAAAATTGGCGAGCGCGTTTCCGCAAAGATAATCGGGATAGAAGGAGGAAGAGTTTCTTTATCGTTAAAGGCCCTGAAGCAGGATCCATGGACTATGGTTGCTGAGAAATATAATAAAGGGGATATCGTTCAGGGAAAAGTTTTGAGATTTAATAAATACGGCTCGCTTATCGAAGTTGAAAACGGAGTCTCGGGCCTCTGTCATATCTCGGAATTTAGCACGGGAGATAAAATGCGCGAAAAACTCGAAATCGGCCAGACCTACCCATTCCAAATAACCCTTTTTGAATCCAGAGAACGCAGAATGACGCTTTCCTACCTCGGCGAAGACGCCAAAGCCCCGGAAGCGCCGAAAACCCCTGAAAACTAATATCTAATTAAATCTTCCAAGGATTCTCTCAGCATCTGGAAATACAAGTTCCATCCAATGCGGTTCAAGACCCCGGTTTGTTCGCGGCCGAGGATATTGCCCGCGCCGCGGAGTTCGAGGTCGCGTTTGGCAATTTCCATTCCCGCGCCCAATTCCTGAAAAGATAATAGCGCTTCGAGCCGATCTTCGGCTTTCGGAGTGAGTTTTTGGGAGGGATAAAGAAAATACGCGAAGGCTTGAATATTAGTCCGGCCGACGCGCCCTCTAAGCTGGTGCGATTGCGAGAGGCCGAGTTTTGTTGAATCTTCGACGATCAAAGTATTTACGGATGAGATATCCAACCCATTTTCGATAATGGTCGTCGAGACCAAAATCTTAATTTTCCCTTCGCGGAATTCCCGCATAGTTCGAACCAAATGTTTTTCGCCGACTTTCCCGTGTAATATTTCTTTTCTTATCCTAGGAAATTGCTTATCGAGTTTTTTCATAATAAAAGGCATTTTCATGATTCGTGGCGAGAGGAAATAAACTTGCCCGCCTCGCTTTGATTCCTCTCTTATAGCTTCTCTGATTATTTTATCCGTTCTCGGCATAACGAAAGTCTTAATGGGGATTCGGCCTTCCGGGGGATCTGTTATTTGCGAGAGCGGACGGATTTTAGAGAGAGAGAAAGCTAGCGTTCTCGGAATCGGAGTCGCAGATAAATATAAAATATCAACCTCCGAATATTTTTTCTTTAGAGTTTCTTTGTGCCTGACGCCGAATCTTTGCTCCTCGTCGATGATAAGGAGCCCGAGATTTTTGAAGTTCAAGTCTTTGGATAAAATCCTGTGCGTGCCAACTACGATATCGATTTTCCCGTCTTTTAAATTCTTCAAAACTTCTCTAGTTTTTTCTCTAGATTCCAATCTTGTCAATCTTTCTATCTCTATTCCTTCGCTTTCAAGCCTACTTTTAAAAGTCTGCGTGTGCTGGTCGGCGAGGACGGTCGTCGGGGAGAGAAGAGCAACCTGTTTTCCGTTTAGTACGGCTCGGAGAGCAGCGCGGAGTGCGACTTCCGTTTTTCCGAATCCAACGTCGCCCACGACCAATCTTTCCATCGGCTCCGGCTTACTCAAATCATGAAAAATATCTTCGATGGCTGTTTTTTGCGACTGCGTTTCTTCAAATTCGAAATTATCCCAAACACTTTTCTCAAAGTGCGACGGCTCATATGGCGGTCGACGGATTTCCGATCGGGTTTTATACAATACCAAAAGTTCTTGGGCGAATTTTATGATGTCTTCTTTCGCCTTTCTTTTTGTCTCGAACCATAATGGCGTTCCAAGACGGCTTATTTTAGGATTTTTGAGGCCGAGATACGGCGAAATTTTCTTCGCCATATTTTCCGGAACTAATAATCTATCAGGATCCCCGCCTCGCCCGACGAGCGTGCGAGTCGAGGCGGGCCCGCCGGCATATTCCAATATCAAATAACCATCTTTCTTCCCGCGATAAATTCCGATTCCGTGGTCTTCATGGACGACATAATCTCCCGCCTCAATGTCCGACACTCGGTGTTGACCACTTAACATCGAGTGTCTTGCGGCGTGCGGGATTATTTTTGCTTCGCGAATAGATTCCATTATGTTTCCGGCAAATTCTATTGTTATCGGCACCTCGTTATTTATGGGATAAATAGTAATAAAACCTCCCTGCTGGAAAAATTCGCCTTTATGCAAATCGCCAATATGCCGCGCGTATCCCATATCCATTAACTCGCGCACCAATTCCGATGGCTTTTTTGATTGCTCAACTTCTATGAAAAGCGTATTTCTCCTCCAGAAATTATTTTTCAAACGAAGTCGTTTATATTGCTCCAACGCTCCCTCCTTCGCTAAAGCTTCGAAGGACAAGAAATCACCCCGTTCTAGAAAAGACGGGGTAGGTGCGGCAATCATTATTTCTTTGTACGTTTTAGG
>Ga0209542_10004751_pt1 | contig 27693 bp, 23 predicted proteins | sample RifCSPhighO2_01_FD_184028 | JGI IMG/M metagenome (GOLD analysis project Ga0209542, IMG submission 184028) | Soil microbial communities from Rifle, Colorado - Rifle CSP2_plank highO2_0.1 (SPAdes) (version 2) | ecosystem: Environmental > Terrestrial > Deep subsurface > Rock core/Sediment ...
TATGCCAACCTCTTTACTAAAAATTTGTCTGGCTATAAGATATACAAAAAGAACGGTTAACACCCCAATTATAGACTGAAGTATTACCGGAGGAATAGACCTCTTGCCAAAGGAAATATATAATCCGGCTAATATTAAAGGATATAGGGGCGGTCTTACAGATCTTAGCTCGCCCTCAATTTCATCTACACGATAAAACCCTTTGCCTTCAGCAAGATTTGTTGCAATTTCTACAAATTCAACATACCCACATTCCCAAAAACCTTTTTGATAGCAGCCGCCTAAAAATGGCATATGGCCTGAAAACAATATTATTCCTGTTATTATTCTCAACAAAAATGCAGTTATGAGTATTAAAAAAATAGGCCGTGTAATTCTCTTATTTGTCTCCAACCGGCTTACCCCTTATGTTATTTATTTAGCACCTCAAACCATCCAAAAAAATTGGTCAATAAATTCCAATGCCGGTTCTTCAACTTTAGCGAACAAATAACTTCATCATAGGAGATTTGATAAGGTTTCCCCAAAAAGCAACTACCTTTGCAACATAATAAAGAAAGTAACCATCCAATATATAGCGATTATCAGCCTGCTTTATTTGCCCCATCGAAATTAACCTGTCAATGCGCACTAATAATATATCTTGCGGATTGTATGATGATGAAATGTCAGAGCTTTTTAGCTGTCCTGCTAGATATAATTCGTAGAGAAGTCGTATTCGTCGAGCAGTTTCGCTCATATTAAATATGTGAAAATATGAATAGCCTATCGCATTATATACTACCAAGCTATACAATATTGTTGGCAACGCCTCTTGCACATCTATCATTACAAAATACCAGAGAGACATGGCCATAGGTATATGCCCTATCAAAATACATATAGCACAAACAATCTGTCGAGATACCGCTGGCTTATAACGTGTAAAATATCTTGAGACTACAGCATGTAAGGCAAGTATTAAGATAGGAGACACCACAAGCATTATAAGGATTTTTACAATTGCCGTATTCATAATCTGTAAATTACCTCAGCCTCTTCCCATTGGCAATCCAAGGAGTTTGCGTAAGAGCATAAAAGGCCTCAATACTAACTTGCCAAGTTTTGTGATTGTATAATAATCGTTAGATTCTACTGCAAAACCGCTATCAATTAGATCTTGTAAGCGAGTTTCTACAAGAGCACTGCTATCAAATCCTGATTTAAGTTCTACGTATGTTATCCCTCTTGACGTAGAACCCCCTATTATTAAAAGCATTAACAGTGATGGGCAACTGGCCTGTATCGCAGGATAACTCAATATGTATGCCCCAACAAATGAAAAATATAGAAAAAGTATAGAAAACCATTCAATGGGTGCTATATAAAAAACCTTCAACCAATTTATTACAATTACACCAACAGCTAACGGTATTGCTACAAATACCACCAATAAAGCAAAAAAATAATTCTTGGGAGTATTTATTCTCCAAATTATTATATGAAGGCATAAGCTGCCTAAAAATATCAAAAACCCTATTAAAAGAATAGACCATGTAATCATAGTAGATTTAATAAGCTACCTGATAAAATACTTATCTAACCCCATTGACCTTAACCAGCCTGGCATAAGCTTTGCCATAAGAAACAATATTGTCAAATAAATAAGAATACCCATAAAGATAACAAACCAAGTTTCTTGAGCTTCAAATCTGATTAGAAAAACAAACATCCCAAAAGTAGCAACTATAGGGCATAATATAAGTTTAAATACAGGAATATCCAAAACATTCTTCATAACAATAAAATAAAAAAATAAAAATGTAACAAAGTCTGCGCCTACCTTTGCAATTGCTGCGCCTAAACCACCTAACATTGGTATTAAACTTAAATTGAGTGTGATATTCAAAATAGCGCTTACTAATGCGCCCCATCCTATATATCGCTGTTTACCGCAAGCAACAAGAGTTTTGCCGTAACCGCCAATTATACACACTAAAACTGGCCATAGAAGCAATATGCTGAAAATATTAGCTCCATAAATAAATTGTTCACCATATATCTTATTGATTATATAGTCGGATAAATAAACGCCAATAGCTATACATGGTAACAAGATCGTCAGAATCCCACCTATTGACGCATTCATTACCTTCTTAAGCGTATCAAGATTATCTACGGCAGACCTGGATATAACTGGAAATGTAGCGTTGAAATACATTGTTATCCCTGCGACAATGAGCACTATTGGCCTAAATGCAGCATTGAACAAACCTGCCTCTTCCTCGCCTCTCCAAAAAAAGAGCAATGTTAAATCAAAATAGTGCATGACCCAGCCAGCTACCATTAAAAAACCAAGCGGCAGTGAATCCTTGAAAAAATCATTGTATGCAAAAAAATCTTTTTTAAACTTCGGCAACCCAAATGCCCGTGAAAAAAAAAACATTAAAATGACGGTAGCCATCAGCCATGCAAGAAAATATATTATCGCAACCTTAATGATATCTTCCTGTCCGGAAACCAAAAAAAATACGCCCGATGCAAAAACAACAGCCTTTGTTATTGAACTTACTGCAACAAACTGCATCTTTTCGAGCCCTTGAAAGACCCAATCCAAAAGACATGCAGCGCAAAAGAGCGAAATGCCGTAAATAAGTGTTACATACTTTATAATTGCTGGCTTTTCTAAAATAAAAATAAATAATACCAACAAAGCAAAACTTACTAACGCAAGCAAAAACCTCATGGATATTATGATATCGGTAAAATATCTTACCCTTTCTCTTGCTTTTGCAACTTCTCTTATGCCAATATAATCAAGACCAAAACTGGTAAGCCCTAAAAAAAATATCAAAACCCCTTCAGCAAATCCTATAATACCAAAATTGTGCGGCCCCAGTGTTCTTGCCAGATATGCCATTGCAACAAACATCAGCACACCGCTCACCCCTTGTCCTAAAGCAAGAAACAAGAGATTATGCGCAACAGTTTTTTTATCTATCATTTATCTTACTTATTCTCCACAGCCGCAGGATTAGAACTATCAGAAGACTTGGTAACCATGCTTTTTACACTTTGAAAGATAATATTAACAAAGGCGCTGAAATGTCGTATTGCCCTTTTGAAAAATATATCAAAAAAGGCCCTAAAATACCGCTTCCGGTGTGCAGATTTCATGTAGACGTTGAAGTGCCTGAATAGCGAGAACATCGGGTCGAAGTACATTGGAAGCGCGGTGAACCTCAAAAAAAGTGTCATCGCGAGAATGCTGAAGTTTCTGTCGTGCTTTGCAAGCTTGAACCTCGGGTCCACTATCTGCTTATAGGGGGTACTACCCAGGTAAAGAGAGTACTCCTCTTTTGTGAGTTTTGGGTTCACATACTCCTCATATATCTCGGTGCCGAGGAGAGGCACCGTGACGAAAAACCCGTAATGCGTGGCCTTTATCCTTTTGGCTAGGCCTATGGTGGCCGTGAGATCCTCTCTCGTTTCAGTAGGGGTATTTATCATGAAGTTCGCGAAGGAGCGGAGCTTATGTTTCCTGCAGATGCTGAACGCTCGCTCGACCTGCTGTACAGTTATCCCTTTTTTCATCAGGTTCAATATCCTCTGGGATCCGCTCTCAACCCCGAACTCGGCCTGCACGCACCCGGCCCCTGCTATCGCCTCAGCCATCTGTTCCGTGAATATGTTGACGCGGGTCTGTATCCCCCATATGAGATGGTCGAGTTTTCTACTTTTAAGCCCATCGCAGAACTCCTTCACGCGTGCGTTCGACGTGGTAAAGGAATCATCGTTTACGAAGAAGCTGTCTATCCTGTATTCCCGATAGAGGTGCTCTATTTCGTCGAGCACCTTGGAGATGGGGCGGCACCTAAACCTCTTGTTGTAATGATGCACCTCCCAGAGCGTTGGATTTCCGCAGTATGTGCAATTGCAGGGACAACCCCTCGTCGTCTGCACGTCAATACCGGAGAAGATGCTATAACGAATGATACTTGTTCTCGGCATTGTGTAAAAAGACATATCCAGAAGATGATAGGCTGGCATCGGCAGAATGCTCAGGTCTTCAATGACGCGCCTCGGAGCGGTCGTTATCTTCTTGCCATTGTAGAAGCAAAGCCCGTGTATAGCCGCCGGGTCCTTCCCGTTTTCGAGCCCTTCTATAAGCTCGTAGAGCGTTACTTCACCTTCCCCGAGAACACAGAAGTCGACTGGCGTGCCCTCATAAAGAAAATCGTCGGGATAGAACGTAGGATGGTGGCCGCCGACGATTACGGTGCCCTTGTAACCGAGATCACGCACCTTTTTTATCATCCTTGTAACACAGTAGAACTCAGCGCTTAGGCACGTAAAGCCAACGTAGGGGGCATTCACGCGCACTATTTCTCTAACCGTCTTTTCCTCTATCTCATTTTCGTCGGCCTTGAATTCCCCGCCGATCTTGAAGTCGACTATGGAGCAGTTTATACCGCGCTCTTCTAGAAATGCGGCCAAATATACGCACGGGAAAGGCACTATATGCGAATACGCCCTCGTAGGCGGACTCACGAGCAGTATGTCAGGTTTGTTCATCGTCTTCTCGCTAAATCGCTTTTAAGTACTGCTAAAAACGGACGCCGTAAATCTCCTTGGATTTGCCATGGAGCAGGCCGATGTGTTTCAATTTCCTGAGCGCCTTCACTGGGTCCTTAAGTGCCCGTATGAAGACATTCTTCTTGGCGAATACGTCGTTTACGAGTCTCAGCGGCTGGAAGTGGTGATATATCTCTTCTCTAAGACTGTTTAAAATCTCAGGCGAAATGGTATCACATGCCGGGATCGAGACTTCTCCGGTGGTAAATATCGACCAGTCGAGCTTTTCGGGGATGAGCCTGCGCTCCTTGCACCAACTCCATAGTTCCGTTCCGGGGAAAGGTGTGGTAACATGCACGCCGATCCCGTCCGGCGGCGTCTCCTTTATGAAATCGACCGTAGCCTGTATGTCTTCTATCGTCTCGTTTGGGTTGCCTATCATGAAAGTGGCGAATGAATGTATCCCCGCCTCCTTGCACAACCTTACCGCGTTAGCATTCTCTTCTACCGTGGTACGGCCTTTTTTAAGATAATTTAAAATTTTCTGCGAACCGCTCTCGAACCCAAAACCCACCTGCATGCACCCGGCCTGTTTAGCGAGCTTAAGGGTCTCAGGCGTTATATGGTTGGAAGTGGACTGGCATCCCCATATGAGCTTTTTATGATAGCCTTGCTCAATAAACATATTACACAACGTTATGAACCTTTTTTTCGGAACAAAGATGTCATCATCCATGAAATATATGGCATTGACACCGTACCTGTCAACTAGGTTCCTGACGTCCTCCATGACCCTGTCGGGGCTGTGAGAACGGAGCGGGGCATCACTCCAGCTGTTGTAACAGAAGACGCAGGAAAACGGGCACCCCCTGGTAGTTATGTGCGCCGCCAGCCTGCATCCCTTGGGGAATGCCCTCAAGTGGCTCATGGGGAAGCGCTCTCTCGCAGTAAGATAGAACTCCATGTCCATCAAATGCCATGCTGGTGATGGCAGATCGTCAAGATTTTTACAGTAAGTAACCTGGTATTTCCTATCCCTGACCCCGTTTACTATATCGAGCATCGCCCTTTCACCTTCGCCCAGAACCACAGTATCCACGTGCTCTAAAACTTCTTCCGGCAGTATGTTGGCGTGCTTGCCGCCCATCACGGTAAAAAGACCGAACTCTTCTTTGGCAATCCTTGCCACCCTGTACGCATCAGGCACAAGGGGCGTGGTGGAGGTTATTCCAACTATGTCGGGCCTGAAAGTCTTGAACTCCTCCCTCACATCCTGACCGACAAGCTCATCGATGATTTTAACCTTTACCCCGTTTTTCTCGAGATTGGCAGCAATGTAGCCGAGGTTTATAGGCGGATGGGTCGAGGCCCAGCTGTTATTATAGCCCGGAGACACAAGAGCAACTCTGACCATTAATTCACTCCTTTATCTTCTCAGTGAAGATCATACTTGTAATAGCAGGTATCGCATGGATTGGGCACATTGATGCCTGATTTGATAGCCTTTCGTACCATCCGCGCCTTTTCACTGTTCCATATATCTCTTATATCCATGCTGTTTATATTGCCAATTACAGTATCGTTCATATGCCGCTTATACTGAACCACTTTATTATCCTCTACATGAAAGTAAAAATCCCTTGACGTTCTAAAGAATGGACATAAACATGCATCACCATTTTCAAATATATACAAACACCTCCAAGCACTGGTGCACGTCTTTTCATATAGCTTTTGATTAACATCTATTTCAGGAAGGCGTATTGTCATACCACACGCTCGGGCTTTTTCTTTCACTTTTTCATAGATAGTCTTTCTCTTCTCAGGATCAATAAGATATGGACTCTTTTTAATATGTTCCTCTTCGTGAACTATAAGTCCTGTAAAAAAACAGTAATCCGCACCAAGGTCTTTGGCAAAACCAATATAGTCTGGCATATCCTCAAAATTATCTGCTCTCTGTATGTAATTAAGTCCAAATTTGAAATTTGCGTTCGGATATTCTTTTCTTATCGTGGATAAAAACTTGATATTGTTGATGGTCACATTAAATTTCGCTCCCTCTTTAAACTCCTCATACTTATGAGGGTCTTGAGAATCTACAGACACAAGGACGCTATTTACGCCCTCTTCAAATGTCTTCCTTATTATATTCTCATCCCACAACCCTGCATTTGAAAAATATCCTGTTATTATCTTATATTCCTTCGCAATCCTATTCATCTCCCAAAACAAAGGGTTTAAGACCGGCTCGCCCAGCCCTCCTACAAAGTATATGCTATGAACCGAAGGCAGTATAGGCCTAAGCCTTTCCATATTGCTAATACCCACCTGCCCTTTAGGTATCAACCCTTGCTTCCTAAACATCTCTCTTTCACAGGTGGGACATTTAAGATTACAGACCGTTGAAACCTCAATCATAAGTGTGATAGGCTTATAAAATAATTTTACAGGATTAAACGGCCTTTGTGCCATAAATTTTAATATATTCAATGCAGCACTGGGACGAAAACCAAACTTGTTTCGCGATCCTTCCCGATACCCCATACCCCAAAGGGCCTTCAATTTGCTCAAATATGACACTTATAATCTCCTTATTTGTAAAACACTATACCTCAAACTAATGGGTTTTGATGATTTTAAGCCTATCAGAAGATTCGATAGTAAACCACAAATATAGCGTTGGCCTCTCGCTTGAAATGAGAGCTATGGAACCAGTCCTTTGAATCATTTATAAATTTGAGCTCCAAGCCCTGAAAGATGATTACAAAGTTAACATCTCTTTTATCTTCTATGGTTGAGAGTGTTTTACTTTCAAACAGTCCTATATAACTTCCTGTATATTCATCACTATCGCTATTTACGAACATAACATTGACATATGTTCTTCCCCTTTGCGCTACATTATTAATATATCTTTTTGTTAGATATCCTGCTTCATTATGGACTACAGGGTCTACTACAATTAGGATTATATCGTCAGGTTTTGTGTTTTTTTTAACTGCTTGAAATAACATTGCAAATCTCTTGCCTTCTAACGCATATCCATAAGCCCCTGCAAAAGATAATGTCATTTTATAAAAAACAGCCATTACTGAAAGACAAAGTATTATGTCTTTTATTGCTAATTTCCTGTCACTCTTTCTTGTTATAAGCCATGCACAGGAAATAATGAGTACACCCAATGAAATACTCAAAGCAACAGGTTTGACAATTGCGCTAATATCGCCAATCTCCAAGTAATTAGGCCTTCCCAAAGTTGAAAATAAAAACTCTCGCATAGATTGATTATATGCAAAGACAATACTCACTGAAACCAGAAATAAACCAATAATGATACCTAATAAAGAAACCCACTTAACACTTCTATTAGGCAAATTTATAAAATACAGATCACTGTTTATCCGTAAAAATCTTAGAAGATAAATTAAGAGGCCGGAATAACCCATTATTATAGGCAAGATATATCTTCCTGTGCAAAACCCACATCTTGAATATATGACAAATTGAGGGCCTGTAACCAAAGCAAATAAAATCAACGGATATAATAAACCTCTTAAAAGATCAACAATTTTGGGCAAGATATCTTTTATACTTTTAACATCACATATTATCAATAGGAAACCACCTGTTAAAAGTATCAGCCCCAGACCTATAGTGGAAATTGATAAGGTTGCATCTTTAAACATTATTAAATACGATAATGGCTTAAATGCATCCAGTCCGGCGCCCGCATTTCCAAATGGCTTTGTTCCAATCCATTTTACTATAATAAAAAATTCCATAAACATAACAAGAAGCAAAACAACCGTCGGCAACATGTTCTTTTTTATGGAATCAGACCATAAAGCTGCATTCTTTTCGCGATATAGCCATATCTTCCAGAACAATAGCGCAGGCATCATTAATATAAAGTTTTCTTTTGATAAAGACATTAATATCGCAAACATTATAAAGAACCATTCATATATACGCCTTCTCTTTTCTGAATAAATACTAAATGCCATAAATACTAAAGATAGCGATAGTAAAAACATTGAAAGAGACTCATTGATTCCAGATGACCACCATACTACTGCCTGTGCCCCCAATAGTGAGAGCAGTGGAAACAATATGGATTCCAATAATGAAAAACCGATTTTGTGTACAAATAAAAATAAGCAAAAGGAAGTAATAACCGCTAATAGCCCCTTATAAGTTAACCATAGAGTAAAGTTGGTTCCAAAAAACCATGTCTTCAAAACCCTATAAGGATAAAAAAGCGGCTTAAATCTTGTCGAAATATCATTGGTTATCCATTTTTTGGTAACCTTAACAATATCGTTATTTGACGAAAGCAAATCATTATGTATCTCAAAAATTTCCTGATCATCTGCCGCATGGTAACCAGAAAATAGAGAACCGCTGCCTACCAAAATAGAGAACCAGAAAAGAAAGAAAAAAATAAAAACAAAAGAATAGGTATATTTTTTAAGCAAAAGTTTCATTAATTCTTCTGGTCTCCAACCATACGCATATTTTCATTCATCGATAGTTTCCTCTTATCATGAATACTTTTTTGCGTAAACGCACTTTGTCTGGCGCACGTTTGTTGCGCCTTGCGCAAAATCAATTACCTCTTATAATAAACCACAAAAAGGTCATTGGCCTCACGATTGAAATTAGAACTATTAAACCAGTCCTTTGCAGTAGGCAAGAACTTTTGTTCTATTTCACTAAAGATCACAATATATCTAATATTAGCTTTGTCTATTATACTTGCAAGTGTATTCCCGTTAAACAGTTTTTCGTAGCCTTTCGTAATGTTATCATTTTCGCCATCTTCGTAATTATTTAAAAGAATAACTTCAACATATACTTTTTCTCTTTTAGTAACGCTATTAAGGTATTTTTTGATTGAGTAACCTGCCTCATTATGAAACGTAGGGTCTACTACAATTAAAATTAAATCACCCTGCCTGGTTCTTTTTTCAATAGACTGGAATAATGAATTGATATATTTACCATGTGCTGCAAATTCGTGAGCCCCCGCAAAAGTCAGCATCAACTTATAAAAAAGAGTCATAAATACAAGAGGAAGTATGGTATTTACAATTGCTATTTTTTTCTCCCTTCTCTTTAACACAATATATGGAAAAGAGATGATTAAGATGCCAACTGATAAAGCCAACATACCGGGTTTCAATATATCAGCAACCTCTCGAGGAGTTGTTTTCCCCAATTTAGCAAAGAATAATAGCCTTATCTCTTGATTGTACAAAAATAAAATACCTGCTGAAGCAATTAATAGGCCGGCAATGATGAAGATTAAAAAAAATATATTCGTATTCTTCTCAGGAAGCCTTATAGAATATTTCTGACTGTTAGCCTGTAAATAGTGGATAAGGTATATGAGAAAAATAGAATACGCTACTATTAAGGGCACTATATACCTGCCAAAAATTCCGCTCCTGGCGTATATAACAAATTGAGGAAATGCTATAAGAAGAAATAAAATAATTGGACAATAGAACTCCTTTAAAAAAGTTTTCACTTTAAGATACAAACTCTCATCGGTAGTGTTAAGGATTATTAAGGATATGCCTAGCAATAAGATTAATCCAAAACCTATTGATGAGATTGATAATGTCATATCCTTTGCTATTATCAGATACGATAAAGGCTTGAACCCATCAAGCCCGCCACCATGACCGTATCCACCTGTTCCAATCCATTTTACTATAATAAACAATTCAGCAAACATCACAAGAGGCAAAATGGCAGTTGATACTATGTTCTTCTTTATAGAATCAAACCATTGAACATTATTTTTTTCCTTATAAAGCCATATGTTCCAGAACAATAGTGCAGGTATCATCAATATAAAGTTTTCTTTTGATAAGGACATCAATATCGCAAAAATTATAAAGAGCCATTCATATATACGCCTTCCCTTTTCTGAATAAATACTAAATGCCATAAACATCAAGGATAGCGATAAAAAGAACATTCCGATATTATCCCAACATGCATTTGTATACCAGATTACAGCCTGTGCCCCTACCAATGACATTAGCGGGAATAAAATAGACTCTAATAATGGGAAGCCTATTTTCTTTAAATGCAGAAATAAACAAAAAGATGTAAAAACTGCCATTAAGCCATTGAAAACTATCCATAGGGTAAAGTTAGTTCCAAAAATACTTGCTTCTATAGCCCAATGAAAAAAAAGAAGCGGCTTGAATCTTGTTTTAAAATCCATTATCTCCCATTTCTTAATAACCTCAATGATATTATTTTGCGTCAAATCATTATACATTGCTATAATTTGATGATCATTTATTAACTGATAACCAGAAAATACAGAACCGCTTCCTATAAATATAGAAAACCAAAATACGAAGAAAAATAAAAAGATTACAGGGTGAATATTCTTCTCAATGGATGCCTTTAGGTTATTCATGTTTTTCCCTTTTATTTATTATCGGGTACTTCATACCCCGGACAATCCCTGCACTGTATCGGCACCTTCCCATCGTGAATAAGATCTCGCAGCGTCTTAAACTTAGGGCCATTCCATATTTTCTCAAACGACTCTTCTAATATATTACCAAGTCTATACTTTACCTGAAACTCTCTTCTATTAGCCTCGTTCCCAGCACAGCATGGAATTACGCTGCCGTCAGAAAATATAAACGGCATTGTCCATTCTGTGCATTTCTCTATATTCTGTTTCACATCCCGAGCATTCTTGCCCCATATGAGCCTAATTTTACTCTTTTTTGCAATCTTAACAGCTTCTTTCTTTATATCTTCCGGTAATATAAAAACCTTGTCTTTGATTTCTTCAAAGGGGTGTAGGATATGTGTAAACATTATGCCTATATTCTCTCGCCTTGTAAGATTATACACAAGCTCAACAAATTTTGGAACTTCAGTGTAGTTATCCTTGGAGATTATATAGTGGAATGCAATCTCCGGAAAAGATGTTTTATATTTCCTCTTAAATTCTACAAGATTTTTTATATTGGCAAGAACCATATCAAAATCAGCGCCGACCCTTATATTCTCGTAAGTTGTTTTTGTTGCTGCATCAAGCGATATATAGAGTTTGTCTAGTAGGCGGTCTCTTACCAAATGCTCTGAAATATTCCTGTCCAGCCTATGGCATGGGTCGAAAAGTTCAATATAAACTCCCTTCTCTTTGGCATATTCAAGCATCTTGAGATAATCCCTGTTCAGGAAACTTGAACCAATGCCAGTCGTGCCAAGCCATTTTAATTTAGGAAACTGGTCTATAATCATCTTAAACTGCTCAAATGATAAATCCTGCGACTTCTCATTCCAATATGTATGCTCGCACATAGTGCATCTAAGGTCGCATCTTGTAGTTATCTCCAACTCAAAATACCTTGGATAGAAGACAAACCATGGATAAAACTTTGTAAGCAGTATATCTCTTACAATATCATTGTTATATATTCCCCCAACCCAGAGAAAGTTCACCGTATATTTGAGACCCTTCTCGATAAGCATATATGATAAACGTCTTGCTCTGACCTTTATTGCCATAATATCCATATGATTTTCTCCATTTGCCTATTTGTTTACTTATACGAAATCAATACTCTTATTGCATGCTTGTTTTCCATTGTTCAAAAAAATCACACAACGTTTTAAACTATTCTGCTATTTGATACGGCTCCATCGCCTCGGAGACGACAAATCCGGAATAGCCAGCTTTTTTGAGCATATTTAACAAATAAATGCTTTGGCTCTGGTGCATAATGCAATGGCGTATGCCAGAACTTGCCTCCCAGCGTGTAGCCGGTCATGTGAATATGTGAGCTCTCTTTCATAAGATCAAAAAATGGCTCTTCAAATATACCGTTAACCTCCAAAATCAAATGCTCAAGGTCAAGGCATCGTCCTATGCCAAATCTCCGCATGTATTTAATCGGTTTAACTGCGCCATAGGTATTTTCTATGCATAATTTGCAGGGCAAGGTCTTAAATCGCTTAACAATATATTCCCATTCATCATCCCAATATATACTGTGGAAAACTATAATTTTTGTCCCGATTTGCTCTGCCAGAATGAAGAGGCCCTCTGGCTCATACCCCTTGGATGGAGCGTGTATTGCATATTGCAGCGAATACTTTGCGCACGTATTAATAACATCATCTATATTCTGAAGCCATGAATTATTTGTATAAAGCTCTACTGCACGCAATCCAGCTTCAAATATAGCTGTTAGAATAGGCTTCTTGGGGTGCGCATTTCACCGCAAGAGTGATATCACTTGTGCATTCTTGCATGATTAGAACTATATGAAGTTAATGTGCATGGGTGGCGGAATATTTGGTGTTTCAATGGTCTCACTATCCTGTTTTAAATCCCAAAGGAATTCATTTACCTTATGTTGGAGGCAAAGCGAACCGCACATTGTCCTTGCATCAAACTTTTCAGACGCAATGAGATTTATTACCTCCCAATATCTTTCACTTTTCCACAACTCCTTGAACGAAGTATCCGCAATGTTGCCTATATGATATTTTTTATATCTTTCATTGAACAGCATGCCACATGGCGCAACCAATCCTGAACCTGAAAACTGCATAATAAACGGAGGGCCATAACATCTAGAGTATTTGCGCTTGCCGCCGCTTAAAATTTTGGACCATTTTGCCTTCACAAGGTAATTATTCGTTGAGCAAGTCTCCGCCTCTTTCAATACATCAATCAATTCACTGTATTTGGAGTAGTCAACGCCGATGCTTCCCATCTCATCGTCGCTGCAATGTTTAATAACAAGGTAATCAACGCCAAGTTCTCTGCCAAGTTTTGACAAAGGGATAATCTGGTCAACAAATTGAGGCAGCAATACCATTTGCAGACCGATGGTAACGTCAAGTTTATTTTTCTTCTTTATCCTCACGCTCTCCTTGATTGTATTTATCACCTTAAAATAAGCCGCTTCATCACAAACATGAATTTCCGTATATCTCTTCGCATTTGCAGCAGAGATATTAAACCTAAGATAGGTAAGCGCAGGAAGTATATCTTCCAACCTTTCATCTTCGAGCAGATAGCCATTGGTGCCGATGGCCATATCCAACCCATTGGACTTCCCTCTCAATACGGAGTCATACAGATGCGGACTACAGGTAGACTCGCCGTCGCTTACAAAACTTATTGCTTTAACGCCAATCTCAGCGGCATCATCAAGAAACCTGGATATCACGTCCTTGGTCATCCGCTTTATATCATTAGCCTGAAGCATGCCGTAGCAATAAACACATTTATATGTGCATGCCCTCGTTAAAGCGCAATCAATGGTTATTGGAGCAATCCTCTCACCCCTAAGCCATGCCTCAACTCGGTCTCTATGCCATTGAAGTTTATGGCCGTCTAAAATCAATTTACTCATAGCTATTTATGGCTGGATCCATCTACCTTATTGTTATCTTCGTACCTTCTGACTTTAGTTAAGGAATCCTGTGTAAAACTGACATCATCTCTAATATGCTTCCTGAAATACTGATCCCTTACCAAACGCAGATAACCTTTCATAACCTTTAACAAAGAAGGGAAGGTAACAGCCTTGGAAATACCTTCCTTTCTTAAATCAATTCTGTACGGCACCTCAGCAAAGAGATAACCCTTCTTTATTGTCCTTATCAGGATATCTGTCTGAAAGAAAAAGCTGTTGCTTCTGTAATCCAGATCTTTAAGCATAGATTTTCTGTAAAGGATTGTACCATTGGTATAATTAAAATTTACCAAAAAAGTAGTGTTTATAATAAAACGGTAAAGATACGATAGAATATTTCTAAAGAACGACCTTACCCTTTTATTGTAGACAAAAGGGATTACAATATCTACATGCTCTAACATCTTATAGTAACGAAAAATCTCCCATGGATCATTCTCATTATCCCCGGGAAGCATAACTATTATATCACCTCTGGCATTGTCAACACCATCCCAGAATGATGCACCTATCCCTTTCGAAGTCTCGTGTTTGAGCAGCCTGACAGGCGTCTCCTTTTGCATGATATTATTCACTATATTTTCCGTATCATCTTTGCTTCCGTCATTTACTACAATTATTTCTCCACTGATATTAAAATATTTAAATGCGTTTAAAGTATTATTAATAGCAGTTGCAATATTCTTCTCTTCATTAAGAGCTGGCATAACTACCGTCAGAAATATATTATTTAACCCAATCTCCAATTCACAACCTCTTATATAATTATTTTTTCAACTTGTTTTATACTCTAATGTATCCTGCCTTTGTATCTGTAATCCATTCTTTTACCAATTTATCAAAGTCAATATCTCCTGTTTCGTAAGGGTCATATATTTTCATATCTATTAGCTGCATTATTTTTTTGTCATCTTCATCGCAGCAGTGCGATGGACCTAGAAATTTAAAGTAATTACCTACCCCGGTTGCAATGAACTTAACATTCAAGTTCTGATGCACCACATCGTTCCGTATCTGCTCTAGTGAACGAAAAGCAAGAAAATTTACAATTGAATATACTATGGGTATCAAACCGGTCATTGCCATTCCGGCCGCTACACCAACGATACCTTGTTCCATAATGCCTGCATTGAAAATCCTGCCAGGGAATTCCATCTTAAATTTATCAATGGCTCCAAACCCCATATCGCAAACAATTAACATAATCCTCTTGTCTTTTTTTGCATAGGGGATAATCTTGTTGACAATATCTTTTCTATAATTTGCTGCGTTATTCAAAACGACACCCCATGTTTAACTCGTCTTCTGTCGGCAAACGGAAGTGAAATTTAGGAATATTTTCCATGCACAACAAACCGTATCCTTTAACAGTGTTTGCTATCAATACCTGTGGCTTGTCAAGCGCACTGCTCTTTATCCACCTTTCCACGATGGAAACCATTTTTTCAGGGTTATGCCCATTGCATGTCTTTACTTCAAACCCAAAGGCCTTCATTTTTTGCTGCAAATCGAATCTTTTTCCTTCCACGGTCAATACATCTTCCAGAAAATCCATAGCCTGCAGTCTGTTATGATCTATTATTACCGTCAAATTCGACAGTTTATACTTTGCTGCAAATTGAACCGCTTCCCACATAGAGCCTTCCTGCATTTCGCCGTCTCCGACAACACAGTAAACCCTGTATTTTTTATCCTGCAATTTTGCTCCAAAGGCGATGCCGACTGCAATAGGAAGTCCATGACCAAGCGCACCGCAGCTTACCTCTATACCGTGTTCTGTGCTTCGTTCCGCGCACCCTGACAAAAAACTTCCTCTATAAAAATTCTCCCAGTCTTCCCGCTGAATATACCCTATGTCTGCAAGAATGGCATAAAGTCCGTAACAGCCGTGCGCCTTAGAAAATACAAAGCGGTCCCTTTCTTCCCACTGCGGGTCGCGAGAAAGATTCATGGTGTGATAATAAAGCGCTGTTAAAATATCAACGCAAGAAAGGGATGGGGCGATATGGCCTGCCTTATTTTGCACGGCGATTTTTACCAGATCCTTGCGCATCGTGTTTGCCTTTTCATATAACTGGTTCGCCGGTAATTGAGCCAGCATCTCTACTCTCTGAGAACTGCTCACTCTATGATTTTTCTTTATTGCTTTCTCAATCATTATTATACCCGTTTTAAAATAAAAGATGCCTTTCTCATAGTTCACGCTCAAAAATGTCCAGGATGCAGGGCGCCGAGGAGCGAGCAGCGGAGCATACTCTTGTAGGTATGTGAGCAGCGCAGCGACGAAGGTAACGCAGCAGGCGGGCATTTTTCAGCGTGAACTAAATAAAATTCACATGCCCTGACGGATGTTTCACTTCCCATAGATACCTGTTAATCTCATCCATTCTGCAGTTCACCCTGCATTCAGATGTATCCATATCCGAATGAACCCACTCAAGGGATTTCTTCCTTTTTACCCCTTCCCATATTTCCTGAAAGGTATTTTGATAAATATTGCCATAGATAAATCTTTCATCGCCGAGATAGGCGCTGCACCCCCATACATTTCCGCCTGCGTCTATATACGACCAGAACGGCAATGCCAAGCACCGCTCATAATTCCTTTTACCGTCATCCCACTTTTTCATCGTATGCTCGCGGAAAATGACCTGAAAATCTTTTGTATTGAACTGCCGAAGGGTTTCACCGAGACCAATATGTTCACTGTAGCGAAAATCTTTATATGCCATCGTATGGCTGAAGGAGTGCTGGGAGTAGGGCTTTACAACAAGGTAGTTCACGCCAAGATTCTTTGCAGTCTCCGCCAAAAGCGCAGCCTCGTGCCGGTTCTCCGGCAGCAAAATCATCTGCATACCTATGGCGCACTCCAGATTATTTTCTTTTTTAAATTTTACCGCCTCTCCGATATTTTTTATGACCCGGTCGAAATCATCGGCACCAGTTCTGTGTATCTTTGCGTAAGTTTCCCGCGTTGCGCCGTTGATGCTGACTTTTATCCATGTAATTGCATAAAGGGTCTGTCTCATAAGTTTAGGGACAAACACCACCCCGTTGGTCGTAAACGCCACATCAATACCCACATTTTTCGTATGGAGGACAATCTCTCCAATATCCTTGTGCAGCAGAGGCTCGCCTTCTCCGGCATACATAATGCTTTTTACCCCAAGCCGCGCCATTTCCGAGAGCCTTTCCTTCAATATCTTCGTGTCAAGAAACCGGTGTTGATATTCCATGTAATCAAGGGCGCAGTAAGTGCAGCGGTGATTGCACGCTCCGGATGTGGCTATTTCAGTATAGATGGGGTAAATCGGTTTTCCTGTAAGCCAATCATTTACCCGCGGGATATGGTATATCAGTTTGTGGCTGTCTATCCTGTATTTATCCATTTGAGACCTTCTCCTCGCTCATCACGATAAAAAATATGGCACATTATTCCATGAAATACGCAAGAATACCATCCTTAAAAACAATATAAAAACCCGACTCATTACTTGAGGATAGTATTGATAAATTCCAGCAACTCAAATTTTTCCACAGATTTTTTGTTACAGACGATCTGGACAGCCAGAGCCCCTACCGCATTGCCGATAAAAGATAGAATATCAAGGGGCATGCCTTTGGCATAACACGGGGCAGTGAAGGCAAAAAAGGCGTCGCCAGCGCCAACAGTGTCAACCACCCTGTGTGAAAATATGGGCGTCCTGTTTGCGTTGTTGTGATTTACTCCAAATGACCCTTTCTTTCCCAATGTTACGATGAGACAATCGGCATTGATGGATCGCGCAATTTTCTTTGCAACATCTTCGATATCAGCATGTTTTTCCTGAGCCGACAGCCTCAGTTCGCTTTCATCAAGACAAACATAGTGAGGGCCATGATATTTTGTGATTAAATTATAGCCTACATTTGCAGCGTTTGTTTGGGCATTTACTGCGAATACTTTCGCACTCGCCTTCATTGCCTCTATAAGCTTGTCGGTGACGAAACCGTGCCCAAAGTTGGAAACCATGACCATATCATATTCGGGAACTTCCGATGCAAGATAATCAATAATCTCCGCTTCGCACCCGCCGTCAATCATATCATCATTGAGATAGCATACTTCAAACAATTTTTGATTCAAATATTCATGGATATACCTCTTTTTGATGACGGTAGGGCCAGCGTCTCTGTAAAAAAACTTCGTCTTGATATTTTGCTTAAGATTCTTCAAGATAAAATCTTCCCTTGAATCTTCCTTCCCCAACAGGGATACCATGGTAACATTATCGCATAAACCGGCAAGGTGATTGGCTACAGCAAATGTCCCTCCTGCAAAGACTTCATGAGACAGATATTTGCTAACAACAAGATTTGCCTTAGAAGATTTTCCAAGAGACTCACAATAATGGTACTCATCGATAATTCCATCTCCGATAACCATAACCTTTAAATCCTTTAATGCATTTATCATATCTGCGATATCAGAAAAACTATATTTCTCCTTAAAATCCCTTAAAAACCTTTTAGTCTCTTCAGGATATATATCTAAAAAATTGTTTATAATATGGGATGAACTGAATGAAAAACCCTCTGTCTCAATTATACGGCACTTATCAGAATAAAAATCCTTTTCTTCTTGAAATAGCCTTTTATGGATCCTTCTGTCTCTTTCATGGTAGGCCTGACCCTTCGCAAATATGTCCGGCTGTATCCTCTTGATGCACTCGAAAGGACCTTCGTTATTCACGAGACACACATAGTCAACTTGCTCAAGGGATGCCACATTCTCTGCCCTGAATACCTCCGGGAAAATTGGCCTTCCCGGGCCTCTATGCACATCCGTGTCTTGAATAACTGATACGATCAAAACATCTCCAGCTTCCTTTGCCTGATTAAGGTGCTTTATTATACCGGGATGGATAAGGTCAAAGACGCCGTGGCTCTGCACAACAACTTTCCCCTCATGCTTAAGAGCCTTTACTTTATCAACTATCTCATCCAGTGTCAGAATCTTTTCTGAAATAGAACCTTTCACAGACCAGTCCTTTCTCTAATCTAATCCAAAGGGTCATCTTGATTTAATATATTAACACCTTATGAAACAGGCGGTTTAAAATGTTGATTTAACAACTTTGTCGACGAAAAAATAATTTCGTGAGTATAGCGCATCTCTGCGCCTATTTCAACTAAAACCTCCTGTTCTTGCTGGAGTTTGCCGGTTTTATCCTCTTTATTTTCAAATTCCTGCCCTTTGACATATATATTCGGCCTCAATAATCGCAGAGTTTCAACCGCGGTAGGCCATAGATTGATTGCAACATAATCAACACATTCAAGCGCAGCAATGGATTCCGTCCTTAATGTCTGATTAAAAACAGGCCTGCCATTTCCTTTATCAACATAGATATCAGGGCTTACAGTAACCACAAGAACATCCCCCATCTTCTTGGCTGCCTGAAAATATTTGATATGCCCGGGATGCATCAAGTCAAAACATCCGTGGCACAGAACAATCTTTTTGCCTTCTGACTTGAGTACCTCTATCTTTTTTGCGAGCTCTTCCAATTCAAGTATCTTCATCTGACCCTTTCCTCAAATTGGGATAATACGCTCCATAATCCCGGGATAGTATCTTCGTGCCGTCCTTTTACGTAAAAGCTCTTGCCCCCCTCGGCAACCGTTCTAACAAGCATCGTTTTCCATGGTCTGAAATAGTAGGCCGGATTACCCTTTGGCGGCTCCTCTTGAATATCGGGCGGCAGATCGTAGAGGTCACAAACAAGTGTCGTAAAATGCTTTATAACTTTTCCTTCCTGATGCGCAACATTTCTTGCCATACTGAGCGCCTTTAGAAATACCTCAGGCCCCATAACAGCGCTGCCGAAATTCATAACCACGCCATTTTCAAGATTTGAAACCACCTCTGTAAATTTTAAGAAATCAATATATGATGTAGCTCCAGCCGCAGCGCCGTCAAAGTTTGGATGCTCATGGATAATATCATAGCCAATGCCGATGTGAACCGTAGCAGGCACATTTAACCGATAACACGCCGCCAAAAGACTGGTTTCTTTATGGGGAAAATTGCCCTCACAAATAGCCTTGCCTATCGCCTCTCCTATACCAACCTTACCGGTCCGATAAGCCTGATTCACAATATCATTTATCTGCCCCGTCTCCTTCCATAAACCAAACTGCCCTTCCCGTATATAACGGGCAACACTCTCTGTGGTGGCGCCAATCAGGGCCAGCTCAAAATCATGTATAACTCCTGAGCCATTCATTGCAAGGCATGTTATATGGCCTTTTTCCATCATATCAATAATATATCTCTGCACACCCGAACGGATTACATGGCCACCGATCATCATAATTATGGCCTTGCATGCCTCTCTGGCCTTTTTGATGTTAGCTGCAATTGTATTGAACGAGGGATATGAAAAAGAGCTTTCCTGAAGTTCCTTTATTGTAGAGATATTTAAATCATGAATGCGTTGATTTAAAGGTAAAAGATGAAGTTTTGACCTATCAAAAACCATATGTCATCCTCTATGCTTACCGCCAATGATCATATCTACAACACAATGACAGAGAGCAAGATGAGCAATCTCAACATATCCATAAGACATAGACGGCACATAGAAATTCATGTCCCCCTTATTTCTCAGCGGGTTATCCGGTTTAAAACCGGACAATGTAATTACATGGCAGCCCTTTTTCCTCCCTGCCTCAACACCCCTTAATATATTCTCGGATTTGCCCGAACTGCTTATTGCTATCAGCACATCCCCTTGGTCAGCAAACATCTCAATGGGCTTTTCAAATACATACTGGTAACCAAAGTCATTGCTTAAGCATGTTAAAAGAGATGAATCCGTGAAACAGATAGCGCGCATGCCGCCGTTCTTAAAATAGTCTATTGCCTGATGGCTTGCGATCGAGGCGCTTCCTCCGTTGCCGATAAATATCACCTTGCAACTTTTTCCGGTTTGCTGAACAATAAGGTTGATTAACTTTTCTAATCCAGCTGCAAGGTCAATTGGTTTATTATCCACATCAGCAATTTGAAGCTTTAAAAATATTTCCCCAAGTCCTGAAAGATAATCGGTTATAGCTTTTTTCATATTATCCCCTCCTTCTATAGCCTCCATAACCTTTACTCTACCTTATAGTGCGCTTTTTTCGCAAAAAGGAACATATTCCCTGCCCTCAGAGTATTCAGTGAACCGCTTTTTTTAAGTTGTGTTATAAACGGCATTACATCTACCTTAACACTTTCAATATTCTGAACCTGCCCAAAAACTATCAGATAATCCAGATTATATCGTGCAAAAATATCTTCGTTTACATTTACTTTCCTTAACAAAATAGGAACTACGATCCTATCAAACCTTCGGCCAAATGCAGGATAGTCCCAATCATCGGTTGAAGCAATAACACCAACCCTGCTGCCCTTCTCGGCCATTTTATCCAACTCTTGAAATATTATCATAGTATCTTTTTTACTAGGGAAGAAAAACCGTTTTTCATAAAAACTTTTTTCGAAAATAGTTTTTTTATCAGAGAACGGCAAATAGAATGGTTTGGAAAGGTTAAAGAACGCGCTTACAAAAATTGATATAACACCAACTGTGGTTATCAAGGTAAAAAGTGCTCTGCGCCAATTTAAGCTATTATATTCTTTAGAATAAAAGATCGTAATTTCTTTAGGATAAAAAAAGGCAACCAAAGGGCAAATTATCGCCGTAAAGAATATGAGCAGTCTAAATATGTGCGGATTAATAGACAAAGCGAAAGAAAAACTTAAAAGATAGCCTACTGCAATAATACATATCCACATCTTTAAAAAATCGTTCTTGAAGAAACCTCTATACAAGGCGTAAAAAACCGCTGGGACGCCTAAAAAAAGCCAAACAAGCCCGTATCCTGCATAGTCTTCATGAAAATAACGGGCATTAAAAAAAACAGGGATTTCAAGAAAAGGAATACCGCTGGTATCAAGAAATCTATATCCTATATGATATAGATTATAAAATATATTTGCTATAGACGGCGCTGTGGCGTCTGCTTTTACCGCCTGCGTGCTGAAGGGATAGCCATAGTAAAGATAATTTTTTTTATATATATATGAACCAAATATAATTATTCCGAGACTCGCACTCATGATCCAATTGGTTAGATTTCTTACAAGATCATTTACCGTCCGAGATTCCTCCCCTCCCCCTTTTTTCAAAGGAGGGTGGGGGGGGATTTCTACCGTCTTTTGTGTCTTATTGAGATAGGTACGGTTCATTTTGATAAACAAAAACAATGTGCCGACAAATATACCCGGCAGCGCCAAAATTGCAGTTGCTTTTGTGCCGACTGCCAAACCAAGTGAAATCCCTGAAACTAGAAACCCTCTCCAACCCAACTCATTGCACCCTCTCAATATAAAAAATATAGTTGCGATTGAGAAAAAAGTCGCAACAATATCATTTTGTGTGCTTGTGGCCTCAAGCATCACCTCTGGTATAGATGCCCATACAAGGCTTGCAAAAATACCCTGAAAAATGTTTGCGCCAATCTCCCGCGCAATCCCATATATCAACAAAATAGTTCCTAAATAACCTATAAACTGAATAAACCCAGCAAATATATCCGACTTGATAAATAAAATTGACCACATTATCAATATTTCAGCATTCGGAGGGGAGTAGTTCTGTGTCAAATTATATGTATCAAAAAAACCTAAAGAGCCATGTTGCAGCCAAAAGCCTATCCTCGAAAGATGATAGGTCATGCTGTCCCAATTGTTTGGTGGAACAAATAAAATAATAAAGATTGAAACTATGCAAAACACAAGGACGCTGACACCAAAGATTATAATATGGGGGTGTTTTTTTATGTCTTTGAATTCGCTTAAATTAACCTGCACAAATAATAGCAGAAATTTCCTTCCCGTCAACCGTATTATTAAAAAAACCATAAGAAGAAAAATGGCATGAATTATGAGAAAACTGTTCCGATTTATTAAGTCTAAAAAAGATAGGATAAGTGTTGCGATGATAATATTGGCGCTGCTAATAATCAAAAAAGAGATGATCTGTTCCAGCAGACTGTGGAATCTAAAAAAAGAAAGAATACCGACGGATGTTAAAATCCAAAAACATACAGCTATAAAAAATAAAAGTATATTTACGTCCATGTTATTTAACTAATCTAATGGCTATTAGTTCGTCTTCTTAAATAATGCCAACATTTCTAACGACTGCAATAGAAAATGCTCCCATGAGGAAGTCCTTTTTATTCTCCCTAATAGATATGATGGCCTCATATAAAATCTTCTAACCGCCTTTTTTCTTAATTCCTTAAGCCTTGACCCGCTGACGAATTCGGTTTCCAAAATACCCGTATGCCCCTGGGTATCAAACCCTGCTTCTCCAAAAGTTAATTTCCCCTTTTGGTAAGCATGCTTTCTAATTATTGAACCGGGCAAGGGGGCAGCAATATTAAAAGAGGCAAAATCTATCGACAGTTTCATTGCATAATTTATAGTCTTAACTATATCCTCTTCGGTCTCATGCGCCAATCCTAAAATAAAATCAGCGCAGATGCTCATATTTAACTGATTGGCTTTTGTCAGAAGCTCATCAATATTTCTCTGCTGAACCTTTCTATTGTATTTTTCTAAAGAGGGAAGATTTGCTGAATCAATGCCTATTATTATTGTATGACATCCGGCGCCGCTCATCTTCTGCAAAAGACCTTCTCTATAAAGCTGCGGGTGAAAATAGCACGACCAGGAAAAACTGAAGTTTCTACTCATAGCATCAAGAAGTGGATAAACATTATCATAGGGGTAGCCGAAGACTTTGTCAGCAAAGAAAAGTTCTCTAATCCCTAACTTGGATAAATACCCCAGTTCTTTTATAATATCTTGATAATGTCTCACTACAGGTGATACTTTTGAATCCGTGCAATATGAGCAAGAAAAGGGACACCCCCACATTGTCGTCACGGTAGAAAATCTGAAATGTTGGGCAAACGGGAATCTATATCCTTTTTTCAAGAACATTTCATGTCTTGGGAAATTACTTTCTACATAATTTGTCCTTTTATTCCCACCCAAAAACTCTTGGTCAATTTCGGTACAAACACCAGGACTTTTTTTGACCATCATCTTGTTCATTTTTAACATCGCTTCCAGATTCAACAGGTAGGGCTGAAATACTATTCCATCGCACTTTGTTAAAATAAAAGACCGATAATCTTTTTCTAAAAATATATCACCTATTACAAAAATAGGCATATCTTGTAAAAATTCTTTTACCTTTACAAAATAATCAAAATCTGATTTCCAACAAACATTAGAGAGGGCGAAAAACAGCATATCGCCTTTCAGATTTTTAACTTTCTTTAAAAATTCATCCTCTGTGAAGGCATCGGCAGTCCCATCTATCAGCTCAACATCATCTTCAGGCTTGAGATGCGAAGTAATAATCATAAAATCATTCGGCTGCCAGAGATAATTTGCTTTTGCCTCATGACTACAATCAATATTCCTGATTATTTTCCTTTTGTCAGGAGAGGGAGGAACTATCAAGAGAATTTTCATATCTATTATTGTCTCACCATTTTTTTATAGTATTAAATATAAATTTCTGCATGCATCGCATTGGAAACTGCACATCCAAAATATACCATATGATTTGGCTTGAGTTAATTTTTGCAGATGCCCACTACAGCTCAGATAAGAAAACTTCTATCGGACATTTAATAGACCGATAGGCCGTGAAGGGGACCGGGAATTATTGTAGCTGTTTATAATATATGACTGCTCCAATAAAAAAACTTACTTATCCTCCTATTTTAAAGATATTTTATATTACTCTCTTATTTGCTCTATACCAATCTATTGTTTTCTTAAGCCCTTCTTTAAAATCGGTCTTTGCCTGAAAGCCAAATTCTTTTTCAGCCCTCGTCGTATCAAGACATCTCCTTGGTTGACCATCCGGTTTTGTTGTATCCCAAGCTATCCTGCCTTTAAAACCGCTCAATTCAGCAATCAATTCTACTAATTCTTTTATTTTTATCTCTCTTCCAACGCCAAGATTCACAGGCTCTGGTTTGTTGTATCTCTCTGTTGCCAGAAGTATCCCCTCTGCGCAGTCTTCAACATATAAAAATTCCCTAGAAGCATTTCCAGTACCCCAAATTACCACCTCATCTGACCCATTATCTATGGCATCAATCATCTTTTTTATAAGTGCAGGTATGACATGTGAACTATTTGGGTCGAAATTATCTCTTGGACCATAAAGATTAACAGGGATGAGATATATCGCATTAAATCCATACTGCAATCTGTAGGATTGTGCTTGCACAAGGAGCATCTTTTTTGCAACACCATAGGGTGCATTGGTCTCTTCAGGATAGCCATCCCAGAGGTTGTTTTCTTTAAATGGGGTGGGGGTAAATTTTGGATAACTACAAACCGTACCAAGACAGATAAACTTCTTGATGCCTGCCTGTCTTGCAGTTTCCATCATCTGTATCCCCATTATCGCATTGTCATAAAAAAGTGTAGCGGGGTTTTCTCTGTTAAAACCTATACCGCCGACCTTAGCGGCAAGATGTATCGCGATATCAATACCGTCAACCTCTTTCTGACAGTTTCCCCATTTTCTCAAATCTGTTTCATTGCTTCTGGGTACCCTGATATTGCTCTTTAACACACCTCTTCCAACAAGTTTCTCGACAAGAAAAGAACCAAGAAAGCCTGCGCCGCCAGTTACAAGCACTTTTTTATTATTCCAAAATGACATTAGTCCTTTTTCCACCACCTGTTTGGAAATTTTTTATTTAAAATTTTATCGCCTTCGCCAATCGGATTAAGTCCAATTGTTTTCATATCTGCATCAACCATTATCTTAACCAAATCAGAAAATGTAATTTTTGGTTTCCATTTTAATATTCTTTTTGCCTTTGCTGGATTTGCAATCAATACATTGACCTCCGTTGGTCTAAAATATTTTTTATCAATCTTTACATATTTCTTCCAATCAAGCTCTACATATCTGAATGCCTCTTGCAGAAACTCCCTTACAGAATGGGTCTCACCTGTTCCGAACACATAGTCATCTGGTTTATCGTGTTGAAGTATCTTCCACATACCTTCCACATATTCTGGCGCATACCCCCAATCCCTTTTAGCATCTAAGTTTCCAAGATAAAGGGTTTTTTGCTTGCCTGCAATAATATTTGCAAGCGCCATGGTTATCTTTCTTGTAACAAATATCTCGCCCCTTCTTGGAGACTCATGATTAAAGAGTATGCCATTACATGCAAAAAGATTATAACCCTCTTTGTAATTCACGGTCATCCAGTAGGCATATACCTTAGAAGCAGCATAGGGGCTTCTCGGATAAAATGAGGTTTTTTCACTTTGTGGCGGTTTAGCTGCGCCAAACATTTCAGAAGATGATGCCTGATAAAATCGCGTTTTAATGTCGCTTCGTTTTATGGCCTCAAGTATCCTTGTCGTGCCAAGACCTGTAACCTCGCCTGTGTATTCGGGTATATCAAAGCTTACCCTTACATGGCTCTGCGCGCCGAGGTGGTATATCTCATCAGGTTTGATATTATATATAAGATTGGTCAATTGCCCTGCATCTGTTAAATCACCGTAATGCAAGAATAGCCTTGCATTTGGATCGTGTGGGTCAATATAAATGTGGTCTATTCTGGAGGTATTGAATGTAGATGCCCTTCTTATAAGACCGTGAACCTCATATCCTAAAGATAATAAAAACTCCGCAAGATACGAACCATCCTGACCTGTTATACCTGTGATAAGTGCTTTTCTAAACATTGCCACCCCTTACTAAAATTTTTGAATACATACTCCTCTATATTTAGGAACAAACCTTACTTAAACTTTCCTCTATAAACTTTTTAATCCATATTAGTTCTTCTTGGGTAGTTGCTTCAAATCTTAAGACCAAAACTGCTTGTGTGTTGCTTCCTCTAATTAAACCCCAACCGTTCTCAAATATAATCCTGATACCATCTATCTTTATTATTTCCCTAACTCCGATATTCTCCTCTCCCTGACCTATTATATTTGATAACCTATCAACTACTCTAAATTTCTCTTCATCAGGACAATCAATTCTGATTTCAGGGGTAGAATAAGTTTTTGGTAAATCAGAAAGGAGTTTTGAAAATCTGAACCATTTCTTTTTTAATCTCTGTCTTGAAAATATCTCTACCAGCCTACAGGTAGCATAGATTGCGTCGTCATAGCCAAAATACCTATCAGCAAAAAACATGTGTCCGCTCATCTCGCCAGCCAATACTGCTCCTGTCTCCTTCATTTTAGATTTTATCAAAGAATGCCCGGTCTTCCACATGATGGCATTGCCGCCGAGCCTTTTTATTTCATCATACATAACCTGCGAACATTTTACCTCACCAGTGAACAACTGTCCCTATTTTCCTTTATTTCACCTTCCACTATCTCCTTAATTTCCTGCAACCTTTTCTCTGTTACTGCTTCATATCTTGTAACAAGGGGCTAAAATAGGGACAGATACCATTTATTTTGTATTTTTGGGTCTTCCTTTGGGCATTGCTTTCAGTCTCCTGCCGACCATACCCTCTATTGTCTGTATAAAACCATCGTCCCCGCACGGCCTTC
>Ga0209542_10004752_pt1 | contig 27688 bp, 30 predicted proteins | sample RifCSPhighO2_01_FD_184028 | JGI IMG/M metagenome (GOLD analysis project Ga0209542, IMG submission 184028) | Soil microbial communities from Rifle, Colorado - Rifle CSP2_plank highO2_0.1 (SPAdes) (version 2) | ecosystem: Environmental > Terrestrial > Deep subsurface > Rock core/Sediment ...
ACCAAATAAAAATGTGCATCGAGTCTCCTAGCTAACAGCCCGTCAGTGAGTATCTTATCACCGATAACAATTGTCTGTCTATTTGGGTCAAGCGGGATGTCATTGAGGATTTTTTTATTGTGTTTTTTGTACCTACTATCGACGAATGATATACCGAGCTCTGATGCAATCTTTCTGGCACGATCGTGATTTTTTCCATTGGTGCATATATAGACACTGTGATGTTGGGAGAATTGCGCCACTTTTTCTTTCACAGCACTCTCTATGGAAGTGTCTCCAGGAATGTCCGGCATCAAAGTACCATCAAGGTCGAGAAGAATTAGGCACGAAGGTTCATCTGGAATGCTAATATCTTCGAAGTAATATCTTTTATCCATACCAGACTAAGATGACAGCAGTAGTTACAATCCATAAAATTATGGAGACTTGAAGCGGCCGGTCTTTAAAGAGGTCATCAATTGGGCCGTCATCGGTCGTGGCTTTATGTTCCATTATGAGTAAGTAGCGAAGCACACCGTAGACTGCGAAGGGTATTGTTATGATGAAAGCGAAGGAATGGCCAGTGTTCCATGTATAGAGCGTATAGGTCATGAGGGCCAAGGTTGCGGCAATGGTTCCAATCTGTCTCAGAAATGCTTGATTGTAATATTTAAGCACAGGCCTACTGGTGTCGACCATGTGGAGTTGCTCGTTGCTACGTTTGTAGATCGCCAGGGTCAGTGTCAAGAAAAAGGTACTGGCTATGAGCCATGAAGAAAATGGTAGATCAAGCGGCACTGCCCCTGCCAGTACACGGATGACAAATCCGAGCGCAATACACATGACATCAAGGATCGGAATATTTTTGAGAGAGAGCGAATAGAATAGATTAAGGGCCACATACAAGCACACAAACATTACAAATGTTGGGTGCAATAAAGAGCTTATTAAAATTGCCGCAATAAAAAGTACTACTGAAGTGGTAATAGCTGCTCTCTTTGAAATAGCCCCTGAGGCGATAGGGCGAAAGCGTTTTGTAGGATGGTGTTGGTCCTCTTTAATATCGATGAGGTCATTGACGAGATAAGTCGCACTGGCAGCGAGGCAGAAAGAAACAAACCCTAGAAATGACAGCCACACGCTTTCAGTGTTGGTAAATGACTTTGAAAATAAGAGGGGCGCGAAGAGAAAAAGGTTCTTTACCCACTGCCGAGGTCGTGAGACAATCAGCAAATTAAGAAATACCGAAGATTTCATGAATTTTACTATTATAACATTTACATTGAGAGATGTGGAGGTTTTGGGTAAACGAAAAGAGAGCTGGTCAGGCTCTCTCGGATTTCTTTTATGACCTCCAACTTTTATTGGGGACGATAGCTCTGCTGCTTGGCCCATTCAACGGCGACTGGAAGGAGTCTTCTGATCTCAGCCCTTTCTTCTTCGCTGAAATCTAGATCCTCCAGCTTCAGGCAACCACCACCTTCGACCAAGTAAAACCTGAGGCCCCATAGGGAGGAGTTCAGATTATACGTCCACAGGTGGTGCTCCAACGAATCTGGATGACGCTCAGCGGCCCTGAGTTCACGGCGGACAATACTCACCGTGTTTTCCGCTCTTTCTTTAGCTCGTTCGACTCGACTTGCCCGCACCGCCTCGAGACCAGTGAAGAACTCCTTGGCAGACACTTTTCTGCCAGCGAGGACGCTGGCCGCTTCTTCAATAACCCTGACTCTCCTCCTCCGTATCACATATTTGATGGAAATCATCAGTGATACGGCGATAGCGCCAACAAGAATTTGAGTCCACATACTTCCTCCTGAATCTGGAAAAACGTAATGCCACAGCTCTATTTAGATAGTATCATATATTAAAATACTTGTCAAGTATGGTGGACTTAATGGAAGTAATGGTTTTGCTAAATATTGTTTTCTCGTATATCTTAAAGAGGTGAATTATGACCTCAAGCAATTCTTACGGGAGCATAAGATAGCTATCTTTCTCGCCCTCCTGACTTCCATAATAGTGGCTTTTCCGCAGGTCTATTTTCGTATTGACCATAAAGACCTCTATCGAGACGGGGTAGAGGCCATAGAGCTGTTACCGGACTCCCCGCGGTCAGCACTGGTACGAGAGGTGCAAGATGGTCATCCGGGTATAGGCAGTATTTACTACAAAGATGGTAAAGATGACCCTTATGTTTACCAACCACTACAACCTATGGTGGTGGCTTACATGGGACAAATGTTTTCTCTTGACATCAACAATACTATTCTACTGTCTCGGTTCATTCTCCCTCTTATTGTTTTCCTCTTAATATACTGTTTCGTTTTTTTATTGTCTAAAGATAAGCTTGCCGCCCTATCGAGTGCGGCGCTACTGTTACTGGCCGATTCTATTTTGAGTTTCTCTGGCGCCTCTAGGTTACTTGCCGGCTCAAGTCCTAGTAATTTTTTGCAGCTCGCCAGGCCAGTTAACCCAGCTATGACTTACATTCCATTTTTTGCTTTTCTCGTAGTTTTTTGGCTGTTCTATAGAAAAAGAGATTGGCGTCTCGGTTTAGCTAGCGCAATTCTTTTAGGCTTGAATTTTTATAACTATTTTTATTCTTGGACTTTCCTCTATGCGTTCGGGGCCATTTTAATTTTGATCTTTCTCTTTCAGAAAAAATGGAGTGAGGCGACCAGACTTGGCTCTGTGTTCCTCGGCGCCTTGATAGTAGCTATTCCTTATTTTATCAATCTCTATCACATTTCGCTCTACTCCACATCTGGAGACGTCAGTGCCCGTTTTGGCATGGTTTTGTCTCATGCGCCCATGTTTGTGAGCCTCACGGCAATTGTCGCTCTAGTTATCTTCTTCCTAGGATTTCCAAAGGAAGATAGGGAGAAGTATTTTTTTAGTTTAGCTCTACTTTTGACTCCTTTTGTGACCCATAACCAACAGATCTTGACCGGGAGGATCATGCAAGTAGACCATTATCATTGGTTTTTTAATAAACCAATGGCCGTCATCATGGTACTTTTGGTGATTTTCCACTGGCTTGGTCGTCAACAACTGGCTTCTTATAAGAAAGCACTCGTCGTGCTCATTATCTTGGTCAGTGTTTTTACTGGCGTCTTTACTCAAGCTGTTTCTTATTCTTCTGATCGCCGAGATGGTGGTAATATCGCCGTCGAGAGGCAGAAATATGCCCCAGTAATGAATTGGCTAAATGAAAATGCCGAGATCGAAAGCGTGGTCCTAGCAAATAGTGAAATTTCGCACCTGACAGTTATTTATACATCGTTAAACGTTTTCCATTATATTTCGGCTCATCTTTCACTGGCTGCCACAGAAGAGCGAATTCGCAACGCACTTTATACCTTTTATCGTCTAGAGGGAGTGGGGGTGAAAGAGGCGCCAGAAGTTTTAGGTGCCGAACGTGGCTATATTTCGGCGAGTATCTATGGTCTATACTATAGAGAACTTCTTGGTTCCTACGAAGCAATGCCTGATGAAAAATTCGAAGAAATTATCGCACTCTACAAAGAAACACTCTCCACTCCGACGCCCGTTTGGTTGGAACAGATATTCGCTAAATACAAAGTCGAATATATAGTCTGGGATAAAGAGAGTGATCCTCTGTGGCGTCTGGATCAATATAAATTTCTTGACAAGACAGCAGAATTCGACGATTTAGTTATTTATCGTGTAAAATGAAAATAGTATTTTTACATGACGGTTTTCCGCCACAAAATTTTGGGGGGAGCGTGATCTCTACCCATGAAATTGCTATGGGTATGAAAAATGCTGGTCACGAGGTTTTTGTCATTACGACATGCAGAAAAGAAGACGAGGCAGGAGAGGTGAACTATAACGGTCTCAAGATCTTTACAATTGCTAGTAATTACAGAGCGAGGTGGCGCGCCTATGTAGGTTTGTACAACGCTCCGGTGATTCGGAAGTTAGAGGAGATACTGAAGAGTGTCAAACCGGACATAGTTCACGCCAATAATATTCACCATTATCTCTCATACCATTCTCTAAAAATTGCAAAAAAATACGCAAAAGTCGTAATTACTTTTAGGGACGCAATGAGTTTTAGTTTCGGGAAATTGCAGACAAAGCGGTATCTGGAAAGTTTCGATGCTCACACGACATGGCTGGATCACTTAAAACAGGCAAAAAAGAGGTGGAACCCTTTCCGAGAGCTCATTATTAAGTATTATCTAGGATATGTTGATAAAAAATTCGCCGTAAGCAAGGCTCTAAAAAAAGCATTAGAACAAAATGGTATTAAAAACGTGGAAGTCATACACTCTGGCGCCCTAGTGGATTCGTGGCGCGTAGATGAAGGGGAAGTGGCTCGATTGAGACAACAATACAATTTAGAAAATAAGAAGGTCGTTCTTTTTGGTGGGCGCTTGAGTGAGGCCAAGGGTGGGTTTAAGGCGCTTGAAGCGCTAGCCCTGATAGTTAAAGAGCTGCCTGACACCATACTTCTTGTTATGGCCAAAATTGATAAGAATACAGAGACAGTCAAGGAGAGAGCCAATGAATTGGGTGTTGGAGAACACCTAGTTTTTACAGGTTGGATTGAACGAGAAAAAACCAAATTGATATATTGCCTTGCAGAGATAGTCCTTGTACCATCAATTTGTTTTGACGCTTTTCCTAGAATTGTCCTGGAGGCCAGCGCCTCTGGAAAACCAGTAGTGGGTACCTGTTATGGAGGAGCGCCAGAAGTCATTGTAGATGGCGTCACTGGCTACGTCGTCAATCCTTTCGATGTTAAGATAATGGCTGAGAAAATCCTCGATTTACTAAGAAACCCTGAAAAGGCGAAAGCATTTGGTCAAGCTGGGTCTGAGAATGTAAGAACCAAATTCAATTTAGAAGATATGGTGAGGAAATACGCTACCGCATATGGAATCTAAACTTAATTCGATGCAGATGGAATTTCATAGACGTTTACGTCTTTTTATGAAATCTGATTCTCCCAATGCAGAAGAAATACTTCATACATATCGAGAAATGAAAGAGATTAAAAATAGGATATCAATAAAGACTAAAGAAATAAGAGTCAAAATTCCCTATAAGTTTGACTACTCCAGATTGGCTACTAAAAGTAGCGCCTACAAAATTATAAAGTTGATTAAAGAAAGAGCTTCTAATTTACCTAACTGCATAAAGTCGTTTATGATACAAGGTAGTTTTGCCACCGAAGATTTCATCCCTGGTTGGAGTGATCTTGATACATTAGTTGTTTTAAATGATTTTATTTTCACATCAAAAGATACTCTCCTTGAGGCACGAGAGGAACTAAGGAAATTATCTCTTTTATGCTACTCGATTGACCCATTGACTCATCACTTGTTTATTTTTGTCACTGAATTCGATATTTCTTATTATCCACAAGCGATGATGCCCTTGGTTGTCTACGAAAATGCAATGCATCTTGTGGGCGCCGATGAGATTATATTTAACGTCAGAGATGATCAAAACGAAAAGTATGAAATACTTACTAAATTTAGAAACCACTTTCAGAAAAAAATAGACGCGAGGGACTTCAGTAAAGATGTTTCTAACTGGAAGAACGACCTGGCTATTGGCATGATGATACCGTCTCTCGTATTACAAGGAGAGGGGATTTATCTTTATAAGAAGTATTCGTTTGATGAAGCAAAAAAACGGTTTAAAGATATAGATTTTAGTGCAATCGATGAAGCTACCTTGATCAGATATAAATGGAGTGTACCAAATTTGGTAAAGGTAATTCCTCTGCAGCTACTCCTGGCTTTGCCATATTTTCTTTCCTCCCGTATTGTTTCTTTGGTGAGAAAGTTTTCAACTCGTAAAAAGCCGATTGAAAAGCCCGAGGTTGTCTCTAATCTTACCAAGAGTTTTTTTGAACTTTACGCTTATATAGAGAATAAATATGCACAAAACACATAACTTACCCCGCCGTCTTACAACTGAAGATTACGAGCAGTGTTGCGACATGGTTGTAAACGAGGCGAAAGATAATGACACCGTTGCGGCTGTTTATTTGATGGGAGGGCCGTGGTGTCTTGGTATTTCTGATCTAGACATCGTTATGGTTTATAAAGATGAATCTACAGTTAAGCTAGTCGGGTCTATTTGGGGGAAATCTCCAAAAGCTGACTTTATATTGATGCATCGATATTTAAGTTTTTTCGAGAAAGATTTTAGATATACTTATTATTTATATCCCAAAAAAACAGCAAATTTGAGATTGCTTGGGGGTAGAGAAGACCTACGTCCAGAAGATCCTTCTGAAACTTTTTCCACAGAAGATGTTAAATGGCTGGATGCTTTCATACTTTTTGATACATTGGTAAATAAGCTACTGCTCTTTCCAGAAATGCAAAAGAAAGAATTAAATGTCAGAAAAACTATTGGCGAACTTTACTCTCTCTTGTATACCTTCGATCTTATACATACTATTACAGGTAAAATGATTGGTGGAACTTTTATAACCAAGATCCGAGCCTTGAGAGACCAGTGGTTTAATAACAGTGTTGAACATAATTTAACACTATTGTCGCAGTTATTAACAGAGGGAGTAGATTTGGTACTTGAGAGTGTAAATATCTTAGACGAGTTTTTAATTGCCAATAAGCTCTATTTTGAAAACGGCAATAATGCCATGTTCTTGAACAAAAAGTTTCATATTATTTTTGACAAAACATGGAAGAAAGACAAATTTCTAGAAAACTTTCACAAGAGGATGATTAGTAAAAGTATACCCATGTCAGGTAAAAAGATAAAAAATTACTCATTACTTTTGCCTTCATCATTTATTTATTTTATCTTTGTTTACAGCATGGGGGAGGGAGGATTCAGTTCATCGATAAAGAATCATTTTCATGCAAGGCCGAAGACTAAAATCTCTATACCCAAAATTATCTATAATCATGTCATGGCAATGAATAAGAGCTTCGATTCCTCGATCGAAACTAGTGGGTCGTTTAAGACACCTTTTTCTTTCGGCTTTTCCTTGTCTAAGAAAAATAGTAAGAAGGTGTGGTTAATGGAGAGTCTATTACTTTTATCGAGAAGAATAGGAATTTGATATAATTATAAGAATATGGAAACTCAACTTAAAAATACAGTACTTGTTGTCTTTGGTAAAGACTTTCCTGTCGGGCGAATATTGGAGGAAAAGTTTGATACGATTGTAGCAGACAAAATGTTCCAAGATAATATCAAAGCCTTAGGTAGCCACTTTATAGAGCTTGAGACGCTTATTGATTCAGGAAGTGTGCGTGAAGCTAGTGTTTTTTTAGAAGGTCTTTCACGTCTCGATCTTCCTAATGGTTCTCGCCCCTCAAAGTCTTTTCTTTACAAAGGTTACGAGTTGTGGTGGATACATTACACTGATTTTTTTAATTATTTTTGCCTACCGTATACGCAATATAAAAAACTACTTAAGTATCTAATGAGTTTTAGTATCGTCCATTTATACCAGCCACCGTACAAGGATCTTTTCTCGTATTACCTACAAGCATATGAATGCGAGTACAACATAATCCAGAAGCGCAGCATAAAATCTCTCTCCTTTATTCCTTCTGGTATATTTCTTCAAATAATTATTACCCTCATATCTCTACCTTTCTTAATAATAAAAAAATCTCGTTTGATGGTATTTATTGGTGATAAGTTTGATAAATCGCAAGACTATGATTTCAGAATGAAATTCATCTATCAAGAACTCCGTGGACGGAATATTCCTTTTGTCGAATTTATCCGCAGTTTGGAGTCTTGGAAGACTGTGATTGGCCATGCGATTAGGAGGAAAAGGCCTGTGATTTACTCCGAAGGAGTAACTTTTATTGGGCGATTTATGAGTATCATATCAGGGGGACGTCGTCGTGCTAAAGAGCAGTTTGGCTCTCATAACTTTGACTTGGAGGCAAATCCAGAGATACGATTCAAGCTCTTGATCGCAATGAGGTATCTTCATGGCGTATACGATAGTGTATGGGCGATACGTATTATGAAATTAATTTTACGCATAATTGGTGTTAAGGTGGCAATGATTCCAGCGGCTACAGACCGCAATTTCCATGCAGTACTTGGATGCAAACTGAGGGGTATTCCGACGGTTGGCATTTTGCATGGGGTGGCATTTCGTCACTCAATTCCATGCGAATTTATGTCGGGTTTTAACGGCGAGAAAATGTTGTCTGTTGATTTCTATGGTGTTTGGAGTGAGTGGTGGAAAAAGTATTATATTAAGGAGAGTGATGCGTATAAACCTGAGCAACTTTATGTCTCTGGCCCCATTCGTCCACTTGAAGTACTAAAAGAATCAAACAGTATTACTGAATCACAAAGCGGGCTTCCTCGCGTACTTTTTATTTCCGAACAAATTGCTGTTCCAAGTGAGTTAATGCCTTACCTCTATAAACTTCTTAAACAATCAGATATTAAATTAACAATTAAATTTCGTCCCTTTCGGGATGGATTTGAGAACTGGCTTTTAGAGAATGAACCCGAGATTCTAAAATTAGAGAACATAGGAATTGTCAGAGGAGGAATGCAAGAAGCGATACAAAATACTGATGTGGTTGTGGGTTGTAAAAGTACTGCTGTCCTAGAGTCACTCCTTCAACTCAAAGTTCCTATTTTTTTCCGGACAGCAAAATGGGGCGATTATTTTAACATGACTGAATCCAGTGAACGTAGGCACTTCTTTGCCGAAAACCCAGAAGAGCTTATTGAGAGGATTAAAGATGCGCGCAATCTCCCACGTAAGTCTATTGCTCGGTTATGCGAACAATACTTCGGAGACCCATATAAAAATGGAAGTAAGTGGGTTGTTGATAAGATAGAACAGATATTAGATACCGAAAAATAAGTAGCTTGTATTTTGACCAAAAGATAGTAGAATCGTCTACATTATATGAAGTATATCGTGATTATTCCGGCTCGTTATGAAGCGAGTCGATTACCTGGTAAGCTACTTATCAAAATAGCTGGAGTACCGATGATCGAGCGTACCTACAGACAATGCTTAAAAGCGGTACCAAATACGCACATCATTATCGCCACAGATGATGATCGTATTAGAGACCACTGTGAAGCTATTGGCGCGAATGTAGTCATGACATCAACGGATTGCAAGACAGGGACAGACAGGATCGCATCTTTATTGGATAGCTTGGATGCAGATGTATTCATCAATGTACAGGGAGATGAACCAATATTTAATCCAAAAGATCTTTTAGATATGATAGCTGAAGCCCAAAAGGGAGAACATGATGTTATAAATGGTTACAGTCTAATCGCAGACGAAGAGCAATTTAGAAGCAGCATGATACCCAAAGTCGTTTTTCGACAGGACGGAATGCTCATGCATATGTCTCGTAGTCCAATCCCATCTAATAAGAACAGAGAATTTAAAAAAGCCTGGCGACAAATTTGCGTATACAGTTTTTCTAGAAAGGCACTTGAATTATATAGGTCACAGGAAGAGAAAACCCCACTTGAAGAGATTGAAGATATTGAGATACTGCGTTTTTGTGAGTTAAATATGCCCGTTAAAATGATACCACTTTCGGATCACTCAATCTCTGTTGATGTACCTCTAGATGTGGAGCGGGTCGAGAAAGCGCTACGAGACAGAAATTTATTATGAAAACATATTTAGTAACAGGAATAGCGGGATTTATCGGCTCAGCTATTGCTAGGAGACTCCTAGCAAATGGGCATAGGGTAGTTGGTGTCGATAACTTCTTGACTGGACTAAAGGAGAATGTTCCACCTAAAGCCAAGTTTTTTAAAGTAGATATCTCTAAAAGCAGCGAGTTAAAAGTACTAAACAAGTTTAAGTTTGACGCAGTTTTACACTTGGCCGCACAGACTTCTGCGGAGATAAGCTTTGAAAATCCGACCAAGGATTTGCTCATTAACTCCTTAGGAACACTGAATTTGCTTGAGTATTGTAAGGATCATAAAGTTAAAAGATTTATCTATGCCTCATCCACTTCCGTCTATGGTGATGTCGACGAAAAACCTGTTTCCATAACGAGAGCAGCCAATCCTAAAAGTTACTATGGTATTACAAAACTAGCGGGCGAATATTACGTCCAGACTTTTTCAGACCGGATGGATACTACCTCTTTCCGTATATTTAATGTCTATGGTCCGGGGCAGAATATGGGTAATCTGAAACAGGGTATGGTCAGTATCTATATGTATTATTTTATGAAAAATAAACCTGTGATTGTGAAGGGTAGTAAGAATAGATTCAGAGACTTTACATATATAGATGATATTGTCGAAGCTTGGGTTAAGGCTATTCATAATCCAAAAACTTATGGTAAGAAATACAATCTAGCAGCAGGCAGAAAGACCACAGTGGGAAAACTCTTAGAGCAAATGGCATTAAGTTGGAATGATCCGAAACACTCTATTCAGTTTGTTGGAGGCACGCCCAAAGACCAATTCGGTTCATATGCAGACATAAGACCTGTCATGAGAGATTTAAATTGGAAACCAAAAACAAATCTCAAAAAAGGACTAGATAACTTTGTGAAGTGGGCCAGAAAAAATTCTAAAAGGTGGAGATAAAAAGAAAATTGCCCGAGGCGCATGCGCCTCGGGCAATCTGTGTACGACCGAATGTCCGTCGTCAGAGGTGTTTCAGCACCTCTTGGACGACTCTCTCCGTTGACTTGCCATCGAGCGGAGGAAGGGGGTTGAGCCCCAGTTTCCCACTCAACATGCTGGGCAAGAGAGCCTCGAGCTCTCTCTGACTCGCGGCACAGGCGATGTGTCCACCGGTCACGAGAAAGTTATCGCTAACTCGCTCGCTCCCGATGACTTCCGCCTGTTTCTCCAGGTCGCCTTTGAGAGCTATCCCGATGTAGGGACAGCCCGTGGCATGGGCCTGATAAGGCATCGTTGAGAGAAGGGCCCCGATGACGCCATCAACTGCCACGAAGCGTGGCTCGTTGCCGGCGCCAAAGAGGTTACCGTCAGTGATGAGCCGTAGTCCGCACGTATCGATCACTTTCTCTGCCGCCCTCTTCTCGTCATCGGGAGCAGCTGGATGGAAGTTCGGAAACACAACAAGGTTCTCCATCCGCAGTGCCGCGAAGGCACCCAGGATCATCTCGAGTGCTGGCCCCAATCCCTTCTTGTCCATGGCGACCCAAACCAACTTGTCGCCTGGTCCGAGGCCGAGGTTCTTGCGAATCTCGTCTCGGTCGAGCTTGGCCACAGCAGCCGGGAATGAGTCAAGGTGTGAGTATCCCGTCTTGATTCCGCGAGTTGACCCGCCCCAACGCCAACGATTGTTGATGGAAGTAGCCTCCTCGTCCGTGTGGACGAAGAGTGCGTCTGGCCCTGTCGGCCAGAGATGGTAGTACTCGTCCGGTAGTACGGGTAGTCCTGCGATCCAAGTACCACTCTTGCCCCGCAACTCGGTCGTCAGTTCTCTGCCGAGCAAGCTCGACATGCCACTGAGTACGACTGGTGGTGTCCCACCGCCGAGGTGACTCAGAACTTCCGAAGCGTTCTCGAAAGCTTTTCCTTCGAAACCGCTTCCGGGGAGCCTCTTTTCTGCCGAGACACTCCTGGCATCGACTGCGAAGAAGATCTCTACCCCCTTTGCCTTCAGTGCTTTGGCCACAGGGACCAAAACACCCCAATCTCCAGCGTCCTTCGAAACACATAGAACCTTCCCCATGCCTGACCTCCTCTATTCGATTGTGGTGAACGAAACAAGCCTAAAAACGTCCACTCTTAATACTATCACAAGTATTAAGTCTTGTCAACTGTTACATAGTTACTTCAAGTATTGATAGGATGTTTTACAAAATAATAACCCAAGATACCGCTAAAAGATCTCATGATGACATGTGTTATGACGAGGCCCATTAATCCGTAGAGAGGAAGAAGTATGAAGAAAAGCACTATTTGAACAATAGGAACAATAGTCCTATGCAGATACAATTCCCTCTGCTTCTTATGGGCTATTAGTGTTTCGTTGAATATGGTGCCGGAAACTGCAAGTAGGGTGAAGGAGTAAATCTGTGAGTAGAAAACTGAATCGAGATACTGGGGGAAAAAGAATTTGTAAAAATAGGGAGCAAAAATTACCCATAAGAAAGCAAGTCCGAGAGCATAGACAGTGAGTAATAAGGCCTTCCTCGGGCCAGATTTTTGCAGTTCTTCAAAAGGCCGCTGGCTTATTTTTGGCATGATCAATGTGGCAAGAATTTTTTTACCCCCTTGGAGTTGCTCGACTGGGGCGATGGCGAAAGCATAAATAGCCAGTGGTACTGCACCTAGATAGTGGAAGATAAGAATTTTATCAAGAAAGTTAGCAATATTTCCAATGAGACTCATGACGCTCAAATGCCCGCTGTAGGAGACAATCTCTGGGTCCTCTTTCTTATTTTCGTTTTGATAAGCACGTTTAGTTATATAGTAGAGGAATAATGGAACAAGAGCCCCAACAACGAAGTAGACGACAATGATAATTCCAAGACTCTTGGTCAGGAAAAGAGCTAGAATGAGAGCGAGGGCAGGGACAGTGTTTCTGATTATGCTGTAGAAAGCGCTTCTTCTAAAGTCCTTCTTGCCCATAAGATACGCACCATAGAGGCTGGCACTTGCGGTCAAAGGGGATAGTAGCCCAGCTAAAAGAAATGAGAAAGCTAAGAGTGTATTACCGTTTATATAATAATAGATAGAGAAACCTAGTCCCCCCAGGACTACACCGATGCTCCACTTTAGGTTGATTCGAAAACCTTGACGGAGGGATCCTCCATTGTCTCGCGCAACTGCTTGAGTAACTGCTGTTCCTATTCCAGTCAGAGAAAATAGTCCCAAAATTGCCACCATTGAGAGAATGAATTTATAGGTACCGAATGACTCTTTCGGAAACAGATTTGCAAAAGCAATAGAAATGAAAAAACCTGCGAGCATGGCGATGCCCTGGCTAAGCGAAAGCCAAGAGCCGCTTTTGGTTAGATAAATCATGTCGGTTTTGAAGAAGTCCTCGCTTCCACGCAAGATCTGGTAGATCTTATTCTGCCATTTTTCCATATATTAGTACCATGATAAGATAGTGGAGATGAATAAACAAATACTACGAGGTATCATCTTTGTCGGACTCTTCCTAATCCCATTCGTCCCGTTTCTTGTTTCCAGCTCTCTTTTCTTTCCATTTATAACTACCAAGGCCTTCGCTTGGAGAATTATTGTAGAAATCATCTTTTTCGCCTGGGTGATACTTGCCCTCTTAGATACCGAACACCGTCCCAAGAAGTCTCTAATCTCGTATGCTGTTATAGCTTTCACAATAATCATTGGTCTGGCCGATATGCTCGGTGTAGCTCCAATTAAAAGTTTCTGGTCTAACTTCGAGCGCATGGAAGGATTTATAACCCTTCTCCACTTGGGGATGTTTTTTATGGTTATTTCTTCGGTCTTTAGGGAAGTTGATTGGAAGAGATGGTGGAATACATCGCTTGTAGCATCATTCTGTATGGTTTTATATTGTGTTTTGCAAATTATCGGTTTGAAAACAATAAATCAAGGCGGGGTGCGTGTGGATGGGACATTGGGCAATGCTATTTATCTAGCTGTCTATATGCTTTTCCACATTTTTATCGTCATGCTTTTCCTCTGGCGCGAATGGAAGAATGTTGTCTTGAGGTGGGTTTATGGACTGCTTATTATCGCGCAACTATTTGTACTCTATTATACAGCTACACGTGGGGCAATCTTAGGTCTTCTTGGTGGTCTCTTGGTTATGGCTTTACTCAATATTAGAAATAGAGAGGACAGATTTGCCAGAAAAATGAGTACTTCGATCTTAATCGGACTTATAGTTTTGGTTGGAGGTTTCTTTTTCATTAGAAATACAAATTTTGTACTTAGTAGTCCTGTTCTTTCTCGCTTCTCTTCTCTACCATCTCTGAATACTGAAAGTATCAAGAGGCAGGGTAGATATTTCGTCTGGCCGATGGCGTTTGAGGGTTTTAAAGATCGCCCTATTCTTGGTTGGGGGCAGGAGAATTTTAGCTACGTTTTCCAAAAGTATTATGATCCAGAGATGTTTAACTTAGAGCCGTGGTTTGATCGTGCACATAATATCTTTCTTGATTGGGCGGTCGCGGGCGGTCTTTTAGGTCTCGTGTCTTATCTTGCTCTTTATTTCACACTCCTTTTTTCTATCTGGAGGCGAAGTGCAAATTTATCTCATACCGAGAAATCTATTCTCACGGGTCTTGTAGCGGCGTACTTTTTGCACAACTTTTTCGTCTTCGATCACCTGATAAGTTATATCCTTTTCTTTTCACTTCTCGCTTATATTCATTTCAAGAGCAGTAGTGAACCATATTGGTCTTGGTCGACGAGTGTAATCCAGTCGAAAAGGGTTGTCTTACCAATCGTATCCATTTTCCTACTTCTCTCTGTTTATTTCCTCAACGTTAAACCAATAATGACCAATGTTTTTCTCATCGAAGGTTTGAAATCTATTCAGACACCTGGAGAAATGCTATCTGTCAAAGGGTATTTTGAGAAGGCTTACAATGCCTCGCGCTTAGGTCGGCCTGAAGTGATAGAACATCTCGCTGCCAATTCGGTCGCAGTACTGACGAGTGATATATCCATGGAAGAGAAAAATAATTTCTTCAGTTTCGCCAAAGGCACAATACTTGAAGAGACAAGTGATTTGGAAAAAGATGCTCGCTATCAACTAATGACTGGGTCCTTCCTCTCTACGATGGGCTTTCTCGATGAAGCTCTCGTGCATCTTGAGCGGGCGAAAGAATTGATACCGAATAAACAGACAACATACTTTGAAATTGGCGCCGCTTATATAAACAAGAATGAGCCACTTAAAGCCCTCGAAGCATTTAGAGAAGCGTATGAATTGGCGCCGGATTATCTTGAGGCTAAAGTAATTTATCTAATTGGTGCGATCTATGCCGGAGATCGTAATTTGGAAAATAAATTAATTTCGGAATTACCGAAAGAAGTCATCTCTGGAGATAATCGTATCCTCTCCGCGTACAAAGTTGTTGGTCGATAGTTATCCACACTTTTTCTATTTTCTCTATTGTATGCATTGTCTTTTGATATCATACTTATAACAAGTCGCATACATTAATAATAATTTTTCCGCCGCGGCTCAAGTTAACACAATGGCAAAGAAGAAAAGAAAGGTAGCAAAGAAGAAAGCTTCTAAGAAGCGCAAAGCTTCCAAGAAACGAAGACGATAGTCTTTTGCTCCTAAAGAAAAAATCCCGCACAAAAGGCGGGATTTTTTCTTGAAACATGTTAAAATAAGCGCCTAATGGCCTTTTTAAAGAGTTTTTTCGGTGCTCCTGAAGAGAAGTTACTTAAATCTTGGGCCCCTATCGTAGAGCGTATTAATGCGCTCGAATCAACGCTCGAGAAGCTTTCACCAGAAGAGCTTAAAGCCAAGACGACTGAGTTTAGAGAGCGATTCAAGGGAGGCGAGACTTTGGACAATATATTACCTGAAGCTTTTGCTGTGGTCAGAGAAGCGGCCAAGCGTACTTTAGGACAGAGACACTTTGATGTGCAGTTACTTGGAGGCATCGCTCTAAATTCGGGCGGAATCGCGGAAATGAAAACTGGTGAGGGAAAGACTTTGGTGGCGACATTGCCCGCTTATCTCGTTGCCCTCGAAGAGAAAGGTGTACATGTGGTTACAGTCAATGACTATCTCTCACGCCGCGACGGCGTCTGGATGGGTCAGATTTATGCTTATCTTGGTCTCTCTGTCGGAGTGCTTAATCACGCCCAGTCTTTTCTCTACGACCCAGAACATACAAACAAAGATAAAGAACGTGATGAACTCGGCTCTTTCCACGTCGTCCACGAATTTTTGAGGCCTGTAAGTAAGAAAGAAGCTTACCAAGCCGATATTACTTATGGGACCAATAATGAATTCGGCTTTGATTATCTGCGTGATAATCTTGTATACAATCCTACTGACCTATCACAGAGAGAATATCACTATGCCATTGTCGATGAAGTTGACTCTATTCTTATAGACGAAGCACGAACGCCACTGATTATTTCTGGCAACACTGGTGCCGCCGGTGAACTCTATGAGAGGTTTGCGAAAATTGCCAGAGAACTAGAAGTTGGTCCAGACTTCACCGTGGATGAGAAACTTCACGCTGTATCTCTCTCCGATGAAGGTATCAACAAAGCCGAGAAACTTCTGGGTATCGAAAACATTTATGCCGAAGGTGGAGTTAAGTACGTGCATCATCTTGAAACTGCGGTCAGAGCCAAAGCTCTTTATCACAAAGACAAAGAATATGTGGTAAAAGATAACGAAGTAATAATTGTCGACGCGTTCACGGGTCGACTCCAGCCGGGAAGACGTTGGTCGGAAGGTCTGCATCAGGCTGTAGAGGCCAAAGAAAATGTGCATATCAAAGAAGAGAGTCGCACCTTCGCCTCAATCACTTTCCAGAACTATTTCCGCATGTACAAGAAGCTCTCTGGTATGACTGGCACCGCTCTGACTTCCAAAGAAGAATTCTACAAAGTTTACGGTCTAGAGACTTTTGTCATACCGACCAACAAACCAGTAGCTCGTAAAGATAGTGGTGATTTAATATTTCAAACACATGCCGGCAAGATGAAGGCTGTGGCCAGAAAAGTTGGTGAACTAAATAAGATTGGTCAACCTATCCTCATTGGCACGGTTTCGATAGAACACAACGAACTACTCTCGGCTTATCTTAAAAACGAGGGTATAAAACACGAAATCCTCAATGCCAAAAACCACGAGCGTGAAGGAGAGATCATCGCTCAAGCCGGCAAGAAGGGGGCAGTGACCATTGCCACCAACATGGCTGGTCGAGGAGTGGACATCAAACTCGGCGGTAACCCTAGTACCTCGGAAACATATGAAGAAGTTAAATCACTTGGTGGTCTTTTCGTTCTAGGCACAGAGAGGCATGATGCTAGGCGTATAGATAACCAGTTGCGGGGACGTTCTGCCAGACAGGGAGACCCGGGTGAGACGCAATTTCTCGTTTCTCTAGAAGATTCTCTGATGCGTATCTTTGCTGTCGATACCATCAAGAAGATGATGGGACGTTTCAACATCCCCGAAGATGAGCCGATAGAAAATAAACTAATCACTAATTCTCTAGAAAAGGCGCAAGAGAAGATAGAAGGATTCAACTTCGACGCCCGTAAACATGTTCTCGAGTTTGACGACGTATTAAATTTCCAAAGAGGCATTATCTATGGCCGCCGCCGCAAAATCTTGGTGGGGGGTAAAGAGGAAGTCAAAGAGTATCTGAGTGAGGCAGTTGAGCGCTTGGACCCGGATTTGAAAGAGAAAGTGAATGAGAAGATGTCTCGTGCCAATTTCGATACCCCTGAAGTGTTCGGTTTACTACAAAGGGTTATCCTTCAGACTATAGACCTGTTCTGGGTCGACCATTTGGAGATGATGGAGTATTTGCGGGGTTCAGTAAATTTGCGTGCTTATGGCCAACGTGAGCCTCTAGTTGAGTATAAGAAAGACGGCTTAAGATTTTTCAGAGACATGGAAGTATCCATTTCTAGGCAAGTAGTGGAATTTGTCAATGCTCTCAACTTAGAAGCTGTGGCTTCATTTAAAGCTTCTCAAGCAGCTATAAATACTGAATCAGTTGCGGACACATCTCGTCCAACTGTTTCTGAAAAAGCTGAAGTCGGTAGAAATGACCCATGTCCGTGTGGTAGTGGTAAGAAATATAAGAAGTGTGGCTTCCTTAATACTGAAGAGCATCAAAAATTAATGACCAATAAATGAAACCAATACTCATTGCGACATTTGGGTATCCAGGGTCTGGAAAAACCTATTTCTCTGAAAAACTCGCTGGAGATTTAAACTGTGCTCATCTACGTAGCGACGATTTTCGTTTCAGGATTATTCCTAAACCTACATTTAGCAATGAAGAGCATACGATGGTATTTGGCCTCATAGACTTTTTAGCAGAGAAGTTTCTCTCCAATGGTGTAAACGTGGTATATGATGTTAACTTAACAAAAAAGCGACATCGTGACCGAGTCAGAAGAATCGCAGATAACACGAATAGTCATTTCGTACTCATTTCAATAGAAACACCGTTTGAAATAGCCGTGCAGAGAGCAAAGGATAGGGAATTACACTCAATTGATAGAAGGACTGTCGAAGCGATTAGTGATGAATACGAAGACTTAAGTAGTGAGACCTATATTAAGATAGATGGCCTAAAGACTTATGATGAGCAAAAAGATATAATTTTGAAACAGATTTCTGATAAAACAAAAAATGGAGCTGTCAGCTGATTTTTTTCAAGTTGTTCAAGATGCGGTGCTTCGGCCAGATTTCGCGAGCGCTTTCGGTATTTTCATAGCTTCTACAATTAACGAAATATTTGCAGTATTGCCGTACAACATAATTCTTTCTGGACCACTCTTTTTCGTCGAAGGGTCTCTTTCAACTGCTTTTATTACTAAACTGTTTTTGTTTGTGGCTGTACCCGTTGGTTTCGGCACTGCTATCGGCTCGCTCCTTACCTACGGACTGGCTTACTTTGGAGGTAAACCAGCCATAGAGAAATTTGGCAAGTATCTCCACCTTTCGTGGGAAAGTGTTGAGAAAATGGAATCAAAGTTCAAAGGTCTTTGGTACGATGAAATTCTCTTTCTAATCTTGCGTTCTACCCCACTCTTGCCGTCCTTACCAGTCAATGCAGCCGCCGGTATCATAAGAATGCGTCTATCCAATTACCTAATACTCACTGTCCTCGGCGCAGTTATTAGAATGATGATCATGTTTATGTTAGTCGGCTTAAGCATAGGGGCTCTAGCTCAATAGTAGTTTTTTGTATATAATGGCCTTAATATGAATAAAAACACTGTAGTCTGGTTTCTGATACTTGTGCTATTTATTGGAGGTGTAGTCTGGCTCATAAGGACCCCAGGCAAGCCCGGTAAACTCGACGCCTTTGCTACCTGTATTGCAGAAAGTGGGGCCACTTTCTACGGGGCTTTCTGGTGTCCACATTGCCAGAATCAGAAAGCGATGTTTGGTACTTCAGCCAGACTCTTGCCATACGTAGAATGTTCTACTCCAGATGGTAACAGCCAACTGCCTGTATGTACCGATGCTGGGGTAACAGGCTACCCAACTTGGGAGTTTGCTGATGGTAGCCGCGAAGGTGGGGAAGTATCTCTAGAACGATTAGCGGAAAAGACCTCATGTGTTTTACCGTCTAGTGATGGTATCCCGTCTGTTAGTGTACAAGAGGGAGCCAGCAGTACGACGCAATAGTCATGAGTGAGTCCGTACGTTACCTCAATTTATTTCTAGGCAGTGGAGCTATACTGCTCCAAGTGGCTTCTGTCATCGCTCTATTTTTACTTTTCATCGGGCCGAAGAAGAATGCTTACCTGGCTTTCATCGACAAGTATTATCTGAATCTGGGTTTCGTAATTTCCTTGGCGGCCTCACTTTTCGTCCTTGTTTATTCAGAAATAATTGGTTTCCTGCCTTGTTATCTGTGTTGGTATCAGAGAGTGTTCACTTTTCCATTAGTTTTTATTTTCGGTACTGCCATCTGGCATAAAGATAGAAAGATAGTGAAGTATGTCCTTCCACTCCTTTCTGTCGGTTTTTTGATTTCCGTTTATCAAAACTTCTTTTACTACTTCGGCGAAAGTTCCAATCTTCCTTGTGATGCTTCCGGAGTGTCTTGTTATCAGCAGTTAGTACATGAATTTGGAGGCTATATCTCCATACCAATGCTTGCCCTGACGACCTTTGTCGCTCTGATCACTATTGTCCTAGTAGCTCATTTTTATAAAAAAGAAGATTAAGGTGAAAATAGTAACGCATGATTCCAGTTTCCATACTGACGACATCTTTGCTGTCGCGGTATTACTTTTAAAATTTCCAGATGCGGAGGTAGTAAGAAGTCGCAAACCAGAAATTATTGATTCAGCAGATTATGTCGTTGATACGGGTATGGTCTACGATCCATCTAGAAATCGTTTTGATCATCATATGCCAGAGGGAGCAGGTGTGAGAGGTAATGGAATTCCATATGCATCGTTTGGATTAGTGTGGAAACAGTTTGGTGAGGAGTTAGCGGGAGGGAAGCGAGGGGCAGACATTATTGATAAAAAGTTAATTCAACCCACTGATTCGTATGATAATGGTGTAGCTCTATCTACTTCAAATTTCAAAGGACTAAGAGAATATGTGATGTATGATTTCTTTCTGTCTTATTTAACACAGACTGACACGACTAATGAAAGTATTTATAGTGTCTTTATGAATAATGTGAAAATTGCGAGAGATCTTCTGGAGCGGGAAATTTTAAAAGCCAAAGAAGCTGTAAGAGGAGAAGATACTGTAAGAAAATATTACGAGTTAAGTGAAGATAAGCGTCTCATAGTCATGGACGAAAATATACCAAATTGGAGAGAGGTGCTCACAGAAATGCTAGAAGTAATATATGTTATACATCCGAGATCAGATGGTCAGTGGACACTAGGCTGCGTGCCAGACCTATCGAAGTCCGATTACGGTGCTAATCGTAAATCATTGCCACTCGAGTGGGCTGGGAAAGAAGGTAGGGAATTACAGGATATAACAGGGGTTAATGATGCAGTTTTTGCTCATAGAAATAGATTTATGACTGCTGCCAAGACCAAAGAAGGCGCTCTGGCGCTTGCCAAATTGGCTCTAGACGCATAAGGTATAGAAATGTTTATAGATGAATTAAGTCTCCATTTCAAAGCTGGCCGTGGCGGCGACGGTGTCGTACGTTGGCGTCACGAGAAGGGTAAGGACTACGGCGGGCCTTCTGGAGGTAACGGTGGTAAAGGGGGAGATGTATATGCAATAGCTATTCGAGACATAGGTATTCTTTCTGCCTATCGCAATGTAGGAGGCTTCGAAGCCCTACGTGGAGAAGATGGCTCTAAAGATCTCAAACAAGGTGGAGATGGCAAAGATATTGAAGTAAAGCTACCTATTGGTGCTCGTCTCACCAATCTCACCACAGGTTACTCTACAGAACTTCTAAATGATGGAGAGAAAGTACTTCTGCTCAAGGGTGGTAGAGGGGGACTCGGTAATGAACATTTCAAAAGCTCGATAAACATTAGTCCGAAAGAGTCTACTCTAGGTGTTTCTGGAGAAGAAGCTGACTTTCATATAGAGCTACTTCTAGTCGTCGACGTAGGTATTATTGGCCTACCTAATGCTGGTAAGTCGAGCCTATTAAATACTCTAACCAGTGCCCGTTCCAAAGTTGGTGACTTTCCATTCACTACACTTGAGCCAGCTTTAGGAGACTTTTATGGACTTATTATCGCCGACATCCCAGGTCTTATAGAGGGTGCAGCTCAAGGTAAAGGGCTTGGTCATAAGTTCCTGCGCCATGTAGAACGCACTAAAGCACTACTGCACTGCATCTCATCTGAAGTCGAAGATCCACTTGAAGCGTACAGAGTGGTTAGAAATGAACTTGGGCTCTATAATAAAGCTATGCTAAACAAATCAGAAGTAGTCGTCCTGACAAAGACAGACACACTTTCTAAAGGAGAAGTGAATAAGAAAATAAAAATTTTGAAGGGCGAAGTCAAGAACGTATTCCCTGTATCAATACTAGATGACGGATCGATAAAAGAATTTGGTCAATTTCTCACAAAGACATTCAAGTCATGAAAGACTACATCCTGACTGTTGGGCTCGAGATTCATGCAGAACTCAAGACTCGGACTAAAATGTTCTGTGATTCTAAAAACGACACTAACGAAACCAGACCCAATACCAATATCTGTCCAATCTGCACGGGTTATCCCGGTACACTACCCGTTATAAACAAAGAAGCTGTGAAAAGTGTTCTACGACTAGGCCTAGCAGTGGGTGGGGAAGTGGCTGATTATACAGAATTTGACCGTAAGAACTACTTCTACCCCGATATTCCTAAAGGGTACCAGATCAGTCAGTATAAATACCCGCTTGTCACAGGCGGTTCGTTAAATGACGTGGCCTTAACACGTATCCATCTCGAAGAAGATACCGCCAAGTCCACGCACACGACAGAGTTTAGCTTTTTAGATTTCAATCGCGCTGGAGTGCCTCTCATGGAGCTTGTTACAGAACCGGTGATTAAGACAGCCGAACAAGCGGCAGACTTCGCCCGAGAATTACAACTTGTTCTTAGATATCTTCGAATGAGTGATGCCAACATGGAGAAAGGGGAGATGAGAGTGGAGGCGAACGTGTCTGTTCGCAATGACCAAACTACAATGACCAATGACCAATTGGGTACTAAAGTTGAGGTGAAAAATCTCAATTCTTTTAAGTCAGTAGAAAGGGCAATTAAGTATGAATTTGAGAGACAGACTAAGTTACTTATGGGTGGGGGAGAAGTGGTGCAAGAGACGAGGGGGTGGAACGAAGAGAAAGGAGAAACATTTTCTCAAAGAGTAAAAGAAGAGTCCCACGACTATCGTTATTTCCCAGATCCAGATCTGTCGAAACTTTTCATAAAAGAGATAGAGGAGTTCGATAGGGGAGTACTGGAAGCAAGTTTGCCAGAACTGCCGCACAACAAGAGAAGTAGATACAAAAAAGACTTTGGTATCAAAGATCAAGACATAGAAGTCTATGTCAGAGACGAGGAGTGGGGAAGGTTCTTTGAAGAGGTGGCAGTGGCGCTCGAAGATCATGAACTCGTTAAACTTGCTTCTAACTATATTACAAGTGATCTCAAGATCCCGATATCGACAGAGTCACTAGTGGAAGTTATCATGATGATTTCTCGAGGAGAAATTTCTTCACGTGGAGCAAAAGATATTTTAAGACATATACAAGAAGTTGGTGGTGAACCGAAACAAATAGCGAAGGAAAAAAATCTATTACAAATTAGCGATATAGAAGTTTTGAATAAACTTGTGGCAGAAGTATTGAAAGAAAATACCGGAGCACCAATTCAATTCTTAGTAGGGCAGGTTATGAAAAAATCTAAGAACCGTGCTAATCCAGTAATGCTACAAAAATTATTCCTCGAGATGCTTGATCATTAGTTTCCTAATTTTTCTCTCTGCATTACTTTTATTTGTGCCTTCTTCGATGTCATTGATCACTTCTTCTAGACTAGAGAGTTTATAGACCCGGTAGTTGTTCATAGGGTGTCTTTGGGCAGGGAACTTACCAGACCTATCCCAGTTGCGTAGTGTCAAGGGGGAGACTCCCATAATCTCTGCCGCCTCTTTTATTGAAAAATAAATTTCTTTTGTCATGCTTTTATTCTAGATACTTATATAAACATTACTAATCACTCATAATTAATACTATAGAAGTTTATATGATCTAGCAAGGTTTATATGTGGATAAAACAAATTTATGCTAATTAGCTATAAAATCCTATGTTCATGAATAAATTTATCCTCTAGAAACTAACAAGTTGTGCCCAAAATTTAGAGCCTGTTGTCCACAGTTTTTCACAGTTTATCCCTAGGGTTTTCCACACCCGAGATTTATAATTTATGTTGATGATTGAGCCTATTTTATCGGAAGGCAAAGAATATATCTCGGCTATCCGAGCATCAAAAAAAATTGGTTACGCGAGTGACTACATCGGACAACTTTGTCGTGCAAAAAAAATTCCTGGAAAATTAATTGGGAAGACATGGTACGTCGATTTTGCATCTCTCCTTGAGCACAGAAGGACCCGTAGGCTCGGTAAAAAGAAAAAAGTGGTATCAGAGTCCACCCCCGCTATTTCTGAAAGAAAATCTTCCATCACTGAACTAGATACCATCTTCATTCCTAGTAAGACCAAAGCACCTGACATTGCTCATAAAATATTTAGTTCGACAGGCTCACTACAAGTGAAAAATATTTCAAAAAGTCTTCCCGAGCTGATAATCTCAAAATCTCTAAATAATGTTGAAATCACTTATGAAAAGGAGCAAATGTCTCGGCTACCCGAGCTCTCTAAAAAGAGCCGTTACGTCGAACCTATTTGGAATAAGAGGCGGGTTAAGAGGGCTGCCGTACTCTCCCTGGGACTGCTTATTGCTATGGGTACCAGTTTTGCAACCCTAGAGCGTACTTCACCAACAGTTGCCCTAGGAATTCAGGAAAAGATAGAGGAAACTCTAACGACAGGCAGAAACTTCATTGCTGCTCTACCAACTGGTCTGGTACAAAGTAAAGAGTTAGTAGCTACCTCTATTTTCACTAGTGCAAATAAATTTTTTGAAAATGTGATCGCTGCTTTCGGCAGACTCAAAGAAATTGCACTCAGTAGGATTTTCATAAGGACTGTCGTTACAGAAGAAGTTCGCAAAGCAGACGTCGTTGCAGTGACCAATGTGACTAACACCTTCAATCCAGATGCTATAAAAGCTGAATTGAAGACAGAATTAGAAAATTTTATTCTCAAACATATTGGCGCCGCCAGTTCTCCAATAATAATTAATTATTCTAATTATTCCTCTGATCTCCAGTCTTTCAAAAACAACGAAGTTGTCCCAGCCATATATTATTCTGTGACTAACCAGAGTAATAGCGACGTGGATCACCTCTCCAGTGCTATCACAAACCTTCTTGATGGCTCTACATTTACAAACACTACAATCTCCGGCCCGACAGCAAGCTTCACCACCGTTTGTCTCAATGGGGACTGTCAGAGTTCTTGGCCTAGTGGTGGTAGTGGCACTTTCTCTTGGACGCCCACTAGCTATGGCGTAGCTACTTCCACCACCTTAGGATTCCTCAACGGTTTTCTCTCTACAGCTTCCTCTACTATCGATGGCAATCTCACGATCACTGGTAATGCCACAGCTACTAATGCCACCACCACCAACTTCTTCTCCACCAACGCTTCCACCACCAACTTCTACGGAGCTGACCTTGCCACTTGCCAATCAAACAATGTCCTCACTTGGTCTGGAGGAAGGTTTGGATGTGAAGCGGATGATCAAGGTGCTGGCACTTTCCCCTTCACTGTCGAGACTTGGGGCAACTCAACTTCTACCACTCTAGGATTCCTTAATGGATTCATCTCTACCGCATCATCTACTTTCACAGGAGGCTTTCTAGCAGATCGCTCTACCACTACCAACGCCACTTCCACCTCTCTCTTTGCCACTCTCTTGAACGCTATCACTGCTTCTACCACCAACCTCCTTACTCAAAATTTACTTTCGTATTCTTCTTCCACCCTCCAGAACTTCACCTTCTCTAACGCCACTGGTACTAGCGCCACCACTACCAATTTCTTCACCACCAACGCTTCTACCACCAACTTCTATGGAGCTGACCTTGCGACTTGTAACTCAAACAATGTTCTCACTTGGACTGGAGGAAGATTCGGTTGCGAAGCTGATGATAGCTCTGGCACATTTGCCTGGACGCCCACTAGCTATGGTGTAGCTACTTCCACCAGACTTGGCTTCCTCAACGGTTTCCTCTCTACTGCTTCATCAACTATCGATGGCAATCTCACCATCACTGGTAACGCCACAGCTACCAATGCCACCACCACTCAATTCCATATCTCCTCCTTCTTCAACTTCGGTGGTGATGTCTTCGATGAGTTGGTAGGTACAGGTCTGACTCTCTCTTCTGGAGATCTCACTGTAGACCAAACTTTCTCTCCAACTTGGACCGGAGCTCACATCTTCAATAACATCACGAGGTCTACCACAACCTCAGCAACCTCCACTAATCTCTTTACAAGTATTTTCACCGGTAACACTTTAAGAATCGGTGGTTCGGCTACCTCGACCATTAACTCCTCCGGTGATCTTCTAGTAGTAGGTTCCACCACCCTCCAGAACTTCACCTTCGTAAACGCCACAGGAACTGCAGCTACCACATCTGACTTCTTCTCCACCAACGCCAGCACCACCAATTTCTACGGTGCAGATCTTGCTACTTGCCAATCCAACAATGTCTTGACGTGGAATGGAGGTAAGTTCGGGTGTGAAGCGGATGATAACACCGGCACATTTTCCTGGACTCCTACCACCTATGGCTCACAAAACGTTGTCTCCACTTCGACAGGTCTCTGGCTTACAGGTTCACCTCTTGGTCTCATCGCTTCCACTACCTTTGCTACTTACTCCACTTCAACCAACGCCACTTCCACCTCTCTCTTTGCCACTCTCTTGAACGCTATCACTGCTTCCACTACCGATCTCATTACGAGAAACCTCTTAGTAAACTCTTCTTCCACCCTCCAGAACTTCACCTTCACAAACGCCACAGGAACTGCAGCTACCACATCTGACTTCTTCTCCACCAACGCCAGCACCACCAATTTCTACGGTGCAGATCTTGCTACTTGCCAATCCAACAACGTCCTCACTTGGTCTGGTGGAAGATTTGGTTGTGAAGCTGACGATAACAGTAGTGCTGGTGCTTCAGACACTTTCTGGGCCACCACCACCGGAGCTTATCTAGGTATCACTCCCAATGGAGGTCTTAATGTAAATGTTGGCCTTGGTACCACCACCCCTGTCTATACTCTGACAGTCGCTTCCTCTTCCGGTCCACAACTCTCCCTCTCCTCCGGAGCCGGCTTCTCTCAATGGACCCAAAGAAATGCCGGTGGCATCTTCTACCTAGCCACCACTACTATCGCCGGTACTGCTACTTCAACTACAGCTGCTCTTACCATCGATGCTAATGGCTTACTCACCGTAAACTCTGCTTCGATCACCGGTCTGACCACTTCAGGTAACCTTCTAGTCAATGCTTCTTCTACTTTACAAAACCTCACCTTCGTAAACGCCACAGGAACTGCAGCTACCACATCTGACTTCTTCTCCACCAACGCCAGCACCACCAATTTCTACGGTGCAGATCTTGCTACTTGCCAATCCAACAACGTCTTGACGTGGAATGGAGGTAAGTTCGGGTGTGAAGCGGATGATAACACCGGAGGAGCTTTTGCCTTCACTACCGGCAGTAACTACGGCACTACCACCAATAGCACCACCACTGCTTTGCAACTCCTAACCATCTTTGCTTCTTCTACCTCAGCTACTCCTAGCGTGATTAATAATCTGGTCATGGTGAATTCCACCACTACCTCTGCCACCTCGACCAATCTCTTTGCTACCACTGCCTCTACCACCAACTTCTTTGGTGCCAGTCTCTCTACCTGCACAGGAGATAACTACCTCACTTGGACTGGCGGACTTTTCGGTTGTGACTCAGATGATGTGGGAACAGGCGGTACTGGCTTTGATTTCTCTTACCTTCAAGACATAGGGTTTGGGGTAACCGGTTCAGCTACCACCACTAAAGTTAAATTCACTCTAGGTCTCCACGCTTCTTCCACTTCTCAATTCGACCAAGCCACCTCAACTCTCTTTACTGCCACCACAGCTTGGCTGACCAACCTCATTGCCACCAACGCCACCTCCACTAATCTCTTCTCCAACATTTTCACTGGTAACTCTTTGAGAATTGGAGGAACCGCCACCACTACCATTAACTCTTCAGGTGATCTCCTCGTCATGGGTTCCACTACCCTCCAGAACTTCACAGCTGTTAATTCCACCTCCACTTCTGCCACCACCACCAACTTCTTCTCCACCAACGCCAGCACCACCAATTTCTACGGTGCAGATCTTGCTACTTGCCAATCCAACAACGTCCTCACTTGGTCTGGTGGAAGATTTG
>Ga0209542_10004753_pt1 | contig 27687 bp, 22 predicted proteins | sample RifCSPhighO2_01_FD_184028 | JGI IMG/M metagenome (GOLD analysis project Ga0209542, IMG submission 184028) | Soil microbial communities from Rifle, Colorado - Rifle CSP2_plank highO2_0.1 (SPAdes) (version 2) | ecosystem: Environmental > Terrestrial > Deep subsurface > Rock core/Sediment ...
GCATGTAAATCTGCCCCCAACAATTGATGTCAATGATACAATTATTGCAGAAGACTCATTTACAACACTTAACCTTGATAATTATGCAAATGACCCAAATAACGACACACTAACATATTCAATAATGTTTGAGGATGTTAACAAAGTCAACTGCGACATTGCCGGCAGCACACTAACAGTTGCTGGGGCAACAAACTTCAATGGCATCTCTATATGCTCTGTCCGCGCATTTGACGGCGTTGATTACAGTGCTGTTGATAACTTCAGCATAACGGTAACTGCGGTAAATGACGCTCCAACATTTAATTCGAGCAACCCAATACCAAGCCAGACATGGCCTGAGGACACTAGCACAATAATCAACCTTAATAATTACTTTAACGACATCGACGGTGGAACTTTATCATACAGCTCATTTGGGACAAGCCAGATTAACATTGTAATCAACAATGGGATTGCAACACTAACGCCTGCACTAAACTGGAATGGTGCTGAGAGTGTTGTGTTTATTGCAACTGATAGCGGCAATGCCAGCGTTTCGAGCAATCTTGTTTCGCTTACTGTTACGCCTGTCAATGATGCGCCTGTTCTGGGCATAGCAGACCAAAGCATGCTTGAAGATAGCGTGTTAAACTTTGATTTGGGAATATACACAAGCGATGTTGAGAACGACAGTGTAACTTATTTCGTTTCAAATGAGAATACTGTGGATTGCAGTGTGAATGGAAGCATTTTGAGTGTAATCCCGCCAGCAGATTACTTCGGAACAGGAAGCTGTGGCGTTATAGCTAATGATGGAATTGCTAACAGCAGTATATCAAGCTTCAGCGTTAATGTTAGCAATGTTCAGGATGCTCCAACATTCAATGCAAGCAATCCGATATCAAACCAAACATGGGAGGAAGATACCGGCGCAATTATTAGCGTAAACTTAAGCCAGTACTTTAGCGACCCGGATAATGAGCCTACTATATTTAGCGGAAGCCCGACGCAGAATGCCATAGTTAACATAGCAGGTGATATTGCATATTTCACCTCGCCTTCAAACTGGTTCGGAACGGATTATGTTGTATTTTACGCTACCGATGCACAGAACGAGACTGCTTCCAGCAACAACGTGACACTTACCATAACTCCAGTAAATGATGCGCCATTCTTTACTTCAACACCGGTCACCACAGCAATAGAAGATTCTCTCTACACCTATGATGCAAATGCATTTGATGTTGAGAACGACACGCTTGCATATTCACTAATTACAGCTCCGCCCGGAATGGTAATAGATAATGCCAGCGGGCTAATCAGCTGGACCCCATTAAACGAGCATGTTGGAATTGCTATAATGATGAGTGTACAGGTTTCTGATGGAAGCTTGGTTGAATTACAGGACTTCCAGATTGATGTTAACAACACCAATGATGCCCCAACATTCAATGCAAGCAATCCTATACCAGATATGACGTGGAATGAGGATGCTAACGCAAGCATTGATTTAGGACCTTACTTCAGCGATATGGACTTAGGGGATAGTCTCACATACGGCTCAAGCGGAACAACGAATGTACAGGTTGTAATAATGGGAAGCACAGCAACCCTTGTTCCTGCAGCAGACTGGAATGGGGTTGAGAATGTTGTATTTACTGCTACTGATTCAAGCAACGACAGCGTTTCAAGCAACCTCGTAATGCTTACCGTTACGCCTGTAAATGATGCGCCTGTAATTACTTCACTGCCGATTACAGCTGCAACTGAAGATTTGCTGTACACTTATGATGTTGCTGCAAGCGATTTGGAGAATGATGTGTTGACATTTTCATTAATACAATCCCTTGCAGGAATGGTTATCAACAGCAGCACAGGCATAATAGAATGGACGCCTGTTAATGAGCAGGTTGGCCTCAACAGCGTGAATGTTTCAGTAAGCGACGGCAGCTTGACAGCAAACCAATACTTCACAGTAAATGTTACAAATACAAACGATGCCCCAACATTCAATGCAAGCAATCCTATACCTGATGTTGCATGGGCTGAAGATACAAATGCGACAATTGATTTGAATGATTACTTTAGTGACATGGATATGGGGGATATGCTTGTTTATAGCATTAATGGAAACAACAACATAAATGTCATTTTCAACAACGGAATTGCGAAATTAATCCCCGCAGCAAACTGGAATGGGGCAGAGAGCGTGGTATTTTCTGCTACAGACAACGGAAATGAGAGTGTTTCAAGCAATACTGTGCTGCTTACCGTAACACCCGTCAATGATGCTCCGGTAATTGTATCAACACCGATAACTGCCGCAACTGAAGATTCACTATACACATACGATGTGGATGCGACTGATTTGGAGAATGATACACTAACTTACTCTTTGCTAAGCTCACCGGCAGGCATGATAATTAATATCATCAGCGGAGTAATAATCTGGACACCATTGAATGAGAATGTAGGGCCAAATGCTGTAAGTGTGCAGGCAAGCGATGGAAGTTTAACGGCTATTCAGAATTTCACAATATACGTAAACAACACAAATGATGCCCCAACATTCAATGCAAGCAATCCAATACCAGACCAAACTTGGAATGAGGATACAAATGCAGCAATAAACCTAAACAATTACTTTAACGACATGGACTTAGGGGATGCACTTACTTACAGCGTAAGCGGGAATGTTAATATCAATATAGTATTCAACAATGGGATAGCGACACTTGCGCCAGTATCAAACTGGAATGGCGTTGAAAATGTTGTGTTTACTGCAATAGATGGCAGCGGCTCAAATGTCTCAGGCAATAGCGTACAGCTTACAGTTGCGCCTGTCAATGATGCGCCTGTTCTGGACTTCATAGCTGACATTACAACAGTTGAGAATTTAACAGTGGACATAAACCCAACTGCAAGTGACGTAGATAATGACACACTTACATTCAGCTTCTCTGCTCCATTGGATTCAAACGGGGTATGGGTGCCAGATTTCAACGAGAGCGGAATCTACACTGTAACTATAAGTGTTTCAGACGGAACCCTCTCAGACAGCCAGAATGTGCAGATTATTGTAGGAGAGTCTGGGAACCATGATCCTGTAATACAGCCAATAAGCGATGTGACCATTACAGAGGGCGACCTTGTTGATATAGACCCTGTCGCATCCGACATCGACTATGACCCATTGACGTTAACATTTAGCGCGCCGCTTGACAATAATGGAAGATGGCAGACTAATTATACAAATGCTGGAATTTACAGTGCATCTGCAACTGTGAATGATGGAAATGGTGGAAATGATACTGCGCAGTTCACAATTACTGTGCTTGAGTCAGGCAACCATGCTCCTGTTCTTGTGCCGGTAAGCGATGTCACGGTTACAGAAGGCCAGTTTGTTGATGCAAATGTTGATGCGTCAGACCCTGATGGAGACCCATTAACAATAACATACACTTTCCCGCTTGACAGCAATGGGGAATGGCAGACTGGCTACACTGATGCAGGAATTTATGTATCTTTCATTAACGTGTCAGACGGCCAACTCTCTGTTTCAGATGATATGGTAATCACTGTGCAAGAGGCGGGAAACCAAAACCCAGTGCTTAATTCAATTCCAAACATTGTTGTTATGGAAGGAGATTTAGCGGATATAAACCCAACTGCAACAGACCCTGAGAACGATCCATTGACCTTTTCATTCAGCACCCCATTAGACAGCAATGGGGAATGGCAGACTGATTACACGGATGCCGGGATATACCCCGTCTCGGTTGTTGTAATAGACAGCTATGGGGCAACTGACAGCCAGATACTAACAATTACAGTATTGGAATCAGGAAATCATGACCCAGTGCTTAATCCAATTGCAAATATAACTGTCACAGAGGGCGAGACTGCAATAATACAGCCAAGCGGCTCTGATTCAGACGGAGATTCGCTGACATTTAGCTATACATCGCCATTCAACTCTCAGGGAAGATGGTCTACAGATTACACAGACGCAGGGGGATATATGACAATCGTGAGTGTAACGGACGGCAAGGGTGGATTTGACAGCCAGGAAGTGTTCGTTACCGTCCTTGAGTCTGGAAACCATGCTCCAACATTGGAGGTTGACGACATAGACGGCTTTGCTGGTGACTTAATAGAAGTAAACCCTGCTGTAAGCGACCCAGATGGAGATTCTGTTACAGTAACAATTTCAGAGCCTGTAGGAAATGATGGCGTGTGGCAGACTGCTGATGGAGATGAGGGCCAATACACTGTTATAGTTACTGCTTCAGACGGCCAGCTTCAGGTAAGCAGGACAATCACAATTACACTCGAAGAGAAGAAGCTGAACAGGCTGCACATAAGCAGGATTAAGTTCAGCAGCGAGATTGTAAGGCCCGGAGAGCCTCTTGATGTCTACGTAACTGTAGAGAACGACGGAAGCATAACAGAGAAAGACCTCCGAGTTTCATTGTTGATGCCGGACATCGGGGAATGGGCAAAATCAAGAAGCTTTGACCTTAAGCCCGGAAGGGAAGCAACACAGAAAGTTACGGTTGAAATTCCGCCTGACATTGAACAGGGAGAATACGATGTCAGGGTAGTCATAAGCAACGACCGAAACAGAAGGGTTAAGGTAAGGCCGGTAGTTATCGAGTAAGGTTTATATAGAATACCCCTTATTCTCTACCCAATGGTAAGGATACGCTTTTTTCCCTTCGATGTAACATACAGGATTGTGGACGACAAGGCAGTAATACACCTGTACGGCCGAACTGCAGATGGAAATGACATCTGCATTATTGACGACAATTTCAGGCCATATTTTTATGTTTTTTCTGGAGATTTGGAGAAGGCAAAGTTAAAAATCGAGCAATTGAAGGTTGAGCGGGAGAGGATTGTAGCATTTGTTACCGGCTCCGAAATTGTTAAAAAGAGATATATGGGAAAGGATGTTAAGGCTCTAAAGGTTTACACAAATATTCCGGGAGCTGTTCCAATCATTAAAGATACTGTAAGGCAATGGAGTTTTATCGACTCTGTTCATGAATACGACATTCTTTTTGGGCGCAGGTATCTCATTGACAAGGGGATAATCCCTTTTTTATCCTATGAAGTTGAGGGTGACTTTGCTGCGGTTAAGTCGAAAGTGCCTGTTTTCAGGGCTGAGAGCATAGAGCAGCGCAGCGAGGATGTTCTTGAGGGGCCAAGGATTCTTTCATTCGACATAGAAACGTATTACAGCGAACGCGAGATAATGCCTGAGAAATTCCCGATTATCATGCTTGCATTTTACGGCCAGAATTTTAGGAAAGTCTTCACATGGAAAAGGTTTAGCACATCCGACGATAGCATAGAATTTGTTGAATCGGAAGCCGAGCTGCTTGAAAAGTTCAGGGAAACTATAGAGCATTACAAGCCCGAAATCATCACAGGATACTTTTCCGATGGATTTGATTTCCCGTACATTGAAAGCCGGGCTAGAAAATACAAGATAAAGCTGGATTTGGGTTTGGATTACAGCGAGCTTAGAATTAACAGAAAAGGGGATGTAGATGCAAAGATAACTGGAATCAACCACGTTGATGTATTCCGGTACATTCAGCGTATTATGGGGAGGTCTTTGGAGACAGACTCTTACAGCCTTGATGCCGTTTCATTCGAGCTTCTTGGCGAGAAAAAGCTGGATGTTAATCTCGACGAGATGTCGAAGGCTTGGGACGAGGGCAGCCAAGAGATAGAGAAATACTGCCGCTACAATCTTCATGATGCAAAGCTAACCTATGAGCTATGCAACAAGCTTCTGCCGAATATGGTAGAGCTTGTCAAAATAATTGGGCTCCCAATCGACGATGTCATCAGGATGGGCTTTTCTCAGCTTGTTGAATTGTATCTTTTAAGGCAGGCACCCAGGTTCAACGAGATTGCTCCAAACAGGCCGGAGCACGAGGATATAAACAGGCGCAGGGAAGACACATACAAGGGGGCATTTGTGTTTGAGCCAAAGCCGGGCTTATACAAAAATATTGCGGTGTTTGATTTCAGAAGCCTTTATCCAAGCATAATAAGCTCCCACAACATTTCATCTGCTACTTTGAATTGCAGTTGCTGCGGGGATGAGAAAGTTCCGTTGGAGGGGAAAGAATACTGGTTTTGCAGGAAGGAAAAGGGTTTCCTGCCATCGGTAATTGGCGACCTTATCGAGCACAGGGTGCGGATAAAAGAAATGGTAAGAAAGCAGAAAGATGTGCTCCTCACGGCAAGGGAGAATGTGCTTAAATTGCTGGCAAACTCGTTTTACGGCTACTTTGGGTTTTTCGGAGCTCGATGGTATTCACTCGAGTCTGCACAGTCAACAACTGCATATGGCAGATTTTATATACATAAGGTAATTGACAAAGCAGAAAAGGAGGGCTTTACGGTTTTGTATTCTGACACAGATTCGATATTTTTGCTTCTCGACAGGAAAACAAAAGTTGACGCAGAAAAATTCATGGAGTCTATAAACCTCGAGCTTCCGGGGCTGATGGAGCTTGAATATGAAGGTTTATATCCTTCCGGAATATTTGTGCCGACAAAGGAAGGGACCGCGGGCGCAAAAAAGAAATATGCGATGATTTCTGAGAATGGAATTTTGAAAATCCGCGGGTTCGAGACGGTAAGGAGAAACTGGAGCCTTGTTGCAAAGGAGCTTCAGGAAAATGTGCTAAGGGTCATTCTTCAGGAAGGAGATATAGATAAGGCATACAATCTGGCAAAGCAGACGATAAGAGATTTGCGGGAGAAGAAAATTGCCATGGAGAAAGTCATCATCAAAACGCAAATAACAAAGGAAGTTGGGAGCTACGAGGCAATAGGGCCCCATGTCGCAATTGCACAAAGGCTTGAGATGCAGGGCAAGAAGGTTGAGCCGGGCTCCATAATTAGTTACATAGTTACTGAATATGGAGCTAAAATTAGGGACAAGGCGAAGCTTCCAGAGGAGGTTAAAGAAGGAGAATATGATGCTGAGTATTATATTAATAATCAGGTGATACCGGCCATTGAGAAGATTTTTGAGGTTCTTGGGTATTCAAAGGGGGCCATTGAGGGCAGGGAACAGGGCACCTTGGGAAGATTTTTTTAAGGCAAGCTTAATAAATCAAATATCTACCTCCTTATCTGAATGTGCCTGTAGCGCAGCCTGGATTTAATACAGAAAGCGCGGCTGCCTCCTAATGAACGCAGAGTTCAAAAGAAAGCAGCAGGTCCGGGGTTCGAACGCAAGGGACTGCACCCTTCGCACACCTGCAGTCAAGTGGCATCTACGATGCCACGAACTTTTGGTGATGAGAGAAATATGCAATCCCTTAACGAAAGTCCTCGCAGGCACGTTTTTTTCTCCCAAACAATTAAAAACCAGAACATATTCCCCTTCTTTATGGAAGAGAAGAAATCAGATATTTTAATCGCGCTTCATAGGATTTTTGAGGGAAAGCCGGATGCTTACTTAAGTACGAAAGAGGCGGGTATTCACTTATACATTTTTCCTTATAGACATGAGGTAGTTGTTGGAGGGGTAAAAATAGACCTTCAAGAGACGTTCCAGTTAAATGATAATTATGCATTTGTTGTTATGGGCGGTGATAAAATGATTATGGGGGGGCATCTGGAGATGGACCCAACTAACATCGAAGGGTACGCAAAAAGAGTAGAAGCGGAGTTATTGGGGGAAGGATTTAACGGAATTGAAGTAATTCTGCAAAAACCGGATTGAAATTCTATGCAATTCCCTTCAGCAAAAACCCAACCAGATAAGCAACTCCTGCCGCAAGTCCGCCTACAATCAGCATCTCCAATCCCGATTTCCACCATTCTATGTGCGTTACGTAAGAGCGGAATGCCCCGACAATGAATAAGACAATGAAAGTTAAGATTATTGAGGTAATGAAAGCGTAAGCAAGGAAAGAAGGGAATGCTATTGACAGGACAAAGGGAAGCAAAGGGGTAAAGCCTGCAATAACAAATGCAAAAAAGGTTGAAGATGCGCTCTTGATGGGAGTTTTTGTCTCTTCGATTAATCCAAGCTCCTCGCTCATCATTGTGTCCAGCCAGACCTTCTTGTTTGAGGTGATGATTTTAACAAGCCTGTCTAAGTTCTTTCCCTTGAATCCTTTCTTGGCATAGACTCCGCGGATTTCCGCTATTTCGCCTTTGGGGTAATTTTCAACCTCCCATTCTTCCCTGCTTCTTTCCCTCTTGTAGAAATCAGACTCTGATTTTGTGCTTAGGTAATTTCCAATCGCCATTGATATGCCGTCGCCAAAGAGGTTTGCAAATCCCAAAATGAGAACAATTGCAGATGAGAGAGAAGCGCCTGCCACTCCAGAAACAACTGCAAAAGTAGTAATAATGCCATCTAACGCCCCATAAACCAAATCCCCAATATATCTGCCGCCTCTCCTGTGCTCCTCGAGATGCCTTTTAATTGCGGCTTCTGTATGCGCAGATTTTGCCTCCCGGATATCCTTCTTCAGAAACGCCTCTCTTGCCTTTTCAAGCCTTTCGGTGAGCATGGAGTATTATCTATTTTAGTGTATTTAAAGGTTAACTAAGAAATCAGGAAATCATCATAACAGGTTTTCTCTTGGGCCTAATCTGCTCCCACGGAAACAAAAGGCTGGCTTCATAGTCTTTTAGGTGTTGAGCAAGCCTCCTATGGTAATTCTCCAAAGCTCCAAGCAATTCTATAATCGGACCTTCTGTAATTTCTAAGCCAATAAAATTGTTTTCCCACCTATTTATCCCAAACTCGTCTGCTTTGCAAATGATACCTTCCAGTTCCGTTTCAATCTCATCCGGAACGGGTATCCCCCAGTATTTAATGTCTCCTAACGGGGATCTCAATCCAAAGCGGTCGATATGCTGAAAATCAAAAGCTTCGACTTTTCCACCATGGAGGTATTTTTCTCTTATCCCCTTAAAATCCTGCGCCAGTTTTAATGCTCCAGCAACGTAATCAGCTACCATGTAAATGGGGAATGATTTTAGGTTTATAATCTTTTTGGTAAATTTTATTTATTTTCTTTTATCACAGCCTGTGCTGCCAGTGGCAGAACAACAACCTATTTAAAATCAAGCTTATAGCAGAGTATATTGTGAAGGATATAACTTACCCAACAGTCGAGAGAATAATCGAGTATAACTATCTTGCGCTTACATTAATCAAGGTGAAAAGAGCGGATGAACCGAAGGTGCTGGACAGGGGGAAACTGATTGATGTTTTAGCTCGATGCCAGGATGCCGAAGGCGATATTTATGATAAGGCCGTGTGCTTGCTGACGGGGCTTGTGCAAAAACACCCTTTTGCAAGCGGAAATCGAAGGACTGCGTTCATTGCAGCGAAGGGTTTTTTGGTGGGCAATGGCGCCCCATTTCGAATCAAGGATGAGCCAAAAATGGCGAAAGTGCTGCTTGGCATCAGAGAGGGTTATTATTCCAATAATGAGGTTAAGGAGTTGGCTTAAAAATGGTAAAATCAGAGAGTTTAAGCGATAGGGAAAGACTGGAGATTTTGTCTGAAGAGTTGGAGAAGTTCGAGAATTTAATCAGGGGTCACAGGAAACTTCTTAAAGCAATAGGCGAACTTTAGAGCCCCTTCAGCACAGCCTGGGCAGCAGCAAGCCTAGCTATTGGCACACGATAAGGAGAACAGCTTACATAGTCCAACCCTATTTCGTGGCAGAATTCAACGCTGTTTGGGTCTCCGCCGTGCTCTCCGCAGATTCCGAATTCCATAGGCTTTACCTTTCTTGCCTTCTCGACGCAGAGCTTCATCAGTGAGCCAATGCCAAACCTGTCAATTTCCTGGAACGGGTCTTTTTCAAAGATTCCTGCCTCGATGTATTTTGGGATAAACTTGCCTGCATCATCCCTTGAAAAGCCATAAGTAGTTTGTGTGAGGTCGTTAGTTCCGAAAGACATAAATTCAACATGAGGAGCAATTTCATCTGCCGTAACGCATGCCCTTGGCAGCTCTATCATTGTGCCAATCTTGTAATGGACCTTTACGCCTGACTGCTTGATTAGCTTTTCTGCCGTATTTACAATAATGTCCTTTAGGATTTCAATTTCCTTTGAGTTTGCAACAACCGGGATTTCAATCTCCGGCAAGGCTTTCTTTCCTGATTTATTGACATCAATTGCGGCCTCTATTATTGCAGTTGTCTGCATCTCGGCAATTTCAGGGTAAACTAATGCCAATCTGCATCCCCTGAAGCCAAGCATAGGGTTGAATTCAAACAGGTTTGCGATGGTTGACTTTAATTTTTCCACCGGAACTTTCATTTCCCTTGCCAGTTCGTTTATTTCCTTCTCTTCCTTTGGCAGGAATTCGTGAAGTGGGGGGTCAAGCAGCCTAATCGTAACAGGCAATCCACTCATCACCTTGAAAATTCCTATAAAATCTGATTTCTGGTAAGGCAAAATCTTTGCAAGTGCCTTTTTCCTTCCGGCCTCATCATCCGCAAGAATCATCTCCCTTACTGCTTTAATCCTTTCACCCTCGAAGAACATGTGCTCCGTCCTTGTAAGCCCGATTCCTTCAGCACCGAATTTTAATGCAACTTCAGCGTCTTTGGGCGTATCAGCATTTGTCCTTACCTTTAATTTTCTCTTTTCATCTGCCCATTTCATTAAGGTCTGGAAGTAGCCTGAGATTTCAGGATCCTTGACTGGAACTTGTCCCAGATAAACCTCTCCTTCGGAGCCATCAAGGGTAATCCAATCAAGCTCGTTAACTTTAACTCCATTTGCCATGAAGTATTTTTCCTTTTCATTGATTGCAATATCTCCGCATCCTGCAACACAGCATTTTCCCATTCCTCTTGCTACAACTGCTGCATGAGATGTCATTCCTCCTCTCGCGGTTAAAATCCCCTGTGCTGCATTCATTCCCTCTATGTCTTCTGGGGAAGTTTCAGTTCTTACAAGAATTATTTTATTGCCTTCATTTGCCAATTCCTTAGCCCTTTCTGCTGTGAATGCGACCTGACCAACTGCTCCTCCCGGGGATGCAGGAAGGCCTTTTCCGATTATCTTTGCCTTTGATTTTGCAATCGGGTCGAGCTGCTTATGCAATAACTGGTTTAATTGATTTGGGTCAACGCGAAGCAACGCAGTATCCCTGTCTATCAATCCTTCCTTATCCATCTCGACTGCAATCCTTATGGCAGCCAATGCAGTCCTTTTTCCAGTTCTCGTCTGGAGCATGAATAATTTCCCTTCCTGGATTGTGAATTCTATGTCCTGCATATCTTTGTAATGGTGCTCAAGTCTCTTGTAGATAGATTCAAGCTTCTTGTAGGCTTCCGGCATCTTTTCCTTAAGCTTTGAGATTGGCTCCGGAGTTCTTATTCCTGCAACTACATCCTCACCCTGGGCATTGATGAGGAATTCGCCATAAAATTTGTTCTCGCCAGTTGAAGGGTCTCTGGTAAATGCGACTCCTGTAGCTGAAGTGTTTCCCATGTTGCCGAAAACCATAGTTTGAACGTTAACTGCGGTGCCGAGCAGCCCTTTAATGTCATGGATTCTTCTGTATGCAACTGCGCGCTTTCCCATCCAAGAATTGAAGACAGCGTCAATTGCCATCTGAAGCTGTTTTTTCGGGTCGTCGGGGAATGAAGTTCCTGTATGCTTTTTGATTATTTTTTTGTATTCCTCAACAACTTTTTTAAGGTCGGAAGCGTCAAGCTCTGTATCATAAGCAACCCCTTTTGTTTCCTTGATTTTATCCAGAACCTCCTCAAAGTGCTTATGCTCAACCCCCATGACAACATCGCCGAACATATTGATGAATCTCCTGTAGGAATCGTAAGCGAAGCGCTCATTGCCTGTTTTTTTTATTAAACCCCGGATTGTTTCATCATTTAATCCTAAATTTAGAACAGTGTCCATCATGCCCGGCATTGAAACCTTTGCTCCTGAACGAACGGAAACAAGCAAAGGGTTTTCCTCGTCGCCAAAACCTGCCTTCATGTCCTTTTCAAGGCGCTCTAGATTTTTATGAACTTGATTGAGAACCTCTTTTGGATAAGTCTTGTTGTTTTTATTGTAAATGTCACAAACCTCAGTTGTTATTACAAATCCAGACGGCACCGGTATCCCTAAAGAAACCATCTCTGCCAGATTCGCCCCTTTGCCGCCAAGCAAGTCCTTCATCTGGCCATTGCCTTCGTCGAAATAATAGACATACTTTTTCATTTTGACATTGGAGAAGGGGGGTGTTTATAAATGTTAACCTACTTATTTAGAATACTTCTTCACCAATTCCATCGCAGTTTTGCCGTCAATTTTTTCCTTGGAACTGCATTAGCAAGGATGGACAATTACCCCAATGTTTTCAAGTCCTCTTCCAGGTCTTTAATGGAGTATTCAGATTTGAAGCCCTGCTCGACCAGATATGATTGCATTTCCCAAACAGTTAAGTTGGCAATCTTTGCGGCTTTGCTTAGTGAAATCTTTCCCGCAATATAATCGTCCTTTGCTTTCTTCTTCATGAAATCGCCATATCCAAGGCTTAACAGCTTTCTATACTCGCGGACAAGATTAATTGAGCGATTGTTGTCCGCTCGTAATAAGCAAAGAGCATTGTTTATTGCTCAATTGTTTACACTCTTTGCTATAAGCATGGTGAACCTGTCAAGGGTTTCCTCTCTGCTTAATTTAAATGTTTCGGTTGAGAGTGTTGAATTTCTTAGAAGGCGGTTCCGACTCAGGAAGGATACCTCTTCACCAATTCCATCGCCTTTCTGCCGTTGGAATGGAAAGATTTATAAATTCTATGATTATTCTAATTAACACAGATTTAAATGTAGGTTAAACTGAAATGACACAGATTAAGGATGCCCTGAGGGAGTTTAATCCCTGGTGGGAAGGCAAGTTTAAGGTTGAGTTCAAGGAGAGAGAAATACTTTCCAAAATGGAGAAATTCCTCAAGCTGCCCCAAATTATTGCGCTAACCGGATTAAGGAGGGTTGGAAAGACTACCCTTATGCTGAAGATTGGAGAAGAGTTCGTAAACAAGGGCCTTGAGCCAAGGAGGGTACTGTACTTTTCCTTTGATGAATTTAGAAAAACAGGCCTAAGGGAGGTTATTCAGGCATATGAAGAGATGATGGAAGCAAATGTCAGGGACGGCAAATTTTTGTTATTGCTGGATGAGGTTCAGAAACTGGATGGATGGGAGGACCAAATTAAAGGCATTTATGACTTGTACGGCAAAGGAATGAAAATCATCATATCCGGTTCGGAATCACTTTTCATCAAGAGAAAAACGAATGAAACTCTTGCGGGCAGGATATTCTCATTTAAGGTTGGTCTCCTGACGTTTAGGGAGTTCCTAATCTTTCGGGGGGCCAGATTAGAGCCAGTAGGGCTCTACGAGAGAGAGCTAAATAGGCTCCTAGAAGATTACATCATTACCCTCGGACTCCCGGAATTAGTCCATGTTAGGGATAAGGAGATTATAAAAAAATATGTCAAGGAGGGCATTATAGACAAAGTTGTTTACAGGGATATGCAGCAGATGTTTAGAATAAAAGACATATCAAAAATAGATTCTATTCTAAATATGCTTCTTGAAGAACCGGGCCAGCTGTGGGATCTTTCTGAACTTGCAAGCGAGCTTGGAATATCACGGCAAACACTTTCCACATACCTAACTTACCTTGAGGAGTCCTTTCTTGTTAAAAAGCTATACAACTACTCAAAAAACAGGAGAAAGGTTGAAAGGAAACTAAAAAAATATTATCCAACCATAATCTCGCCTGACCTCTTATTCAGGGATGACAGCTTTTCCAAATCAAAGGTGTTTGAATGGCTGATTGTCATGCAACTCGACCCTGATTTCTTCTGGAGGGACACATTCAAGAACGAAGTTGATATAGTCATGTTTGACAAAGAAAAAGCCATGCCGGTTGAGGTAAAATACGGAAAAATAGAACATGGGGGGCTTTTGGCATTTGCGAAGAAGTTCAGTGTAAGTGAGGGAAAAATTGTCTCCAGGAGTTCAGAGGAAAAAAGGAAAGTCAATGGCATGGTTGTTAATGTAGTCCCGGCAGTTAAATTCTTACTTAGAAAAACCTGACACGTCATCCAGAATACTTCTTCACAACCTCCATCGCCTTCTTTCCGTCAATCTTTCCCCTGAATTTCTGCATTACAATGCCCATTAATGCGCCCTGGGATGCGCCTTTGTTTTCATCGCAGATTTTCTTTATTTCTTTCTCTATGTCTTCTCCTGATTCCTTTGCGTATCTGCCAATGTCGAATTCTCCTTTGGCATAATCGATAAGAACATCAAATACAACGTCTTTTGAGATTTTTCCCTCATTGAGGTAGGAGAAAATTTCTTCGTATTCTTTGTCAGCAAGGCGGTTTATCTCAATTTCAAATTTCCTCTTTATTTCCTTCGGGGCAGAGATTAATGTCTCAACGATAAATGCAGGCTTTACATTCTTGTTCTTTTTTGCGATAGAGGCAAACAAGGCGAGCTTTCCAGACTTTGCAAGCAACTGCGCAAGGTCTTTTCTTATGCCAAATTCCTTCTCTATATTTTCAGCGGATTCTGCCAATGAAACGGGCTTTTCAACTTCAATCATTTCCTTTGTTACCTGAATTGGAGGAATGTCTGTTTCCGGGTACATTCGAGCAGCACCAGGCATCGGCCTCAAGAAAGATGTTGTGAAATCCGGCTCTGCCTTCCTCACTTCGTTTTGAATGCTCTTTTTTTCCCTGAGCAGTTTCTGCTGCCTCTCAACCTCAAAATCGATAACCTTTGGAATCGACCTTAAATCCTGAAATCCCTTTATTTCTGTTCTTGCGCCGCCTTTTATTGAGATATTCACGTCCTGCCTTATTGTTCCAAGGCCGCGCTTTACATTTGGGACAGAACGCAAGATCATGCCAATTGCCGATGCTGTTTCCTTTGCGTGCTCCGGGTCGACAATATCAGTTTCTGTTGCAATTTCCAGCAGAGGAATTCCAAGCCTGTCCAAGCGGTATTTTGTGAAATCTTTTGCATCCTCGATTTTTTTAGCCGCCTCTTCTTCTAAGCATAACGATGCCACCCTCACATTGCCTTTTGATGTTTTAATATACCCATTTCTTCCGACAAGCGCAGTCCTTTGAAATGCGGATGTGTTTGAGCCGTCTATTACTATTTTTCTCATGAAGTGTATTTCATCCTCAACTTTGCAGTTCAGAAGCTTAGCGATTACCAATGCCGTGCGCAATGCCTCGGGGTTAACATTATGGGGAGGCTCTTCGTCAAACTCCACAAGGCAGGTATCTTCAGAATGGGAGTCATAAACAAATCCCTTGCCTTTTTTCATTTCATACAGTGCTGCAACATCAATTTCGCCTGTTTCTCCAGCGGACGCCCTGAGATAGCGCTCGAAACGAGTGTTAGCCTCTCTGGAGCTGTTAAGTGTATTGCAATTGCAGAATAACTTTTTTCCTTCAAGTTGCTGGTGAATTTCAAGGCCGCAACGGAAGCCGAGCTCTTTGTAGTCTTTCATTCCGCACTTCTATCTGAGATTTCTCCCCTAAGATTTTCTGCCATCAATGACGCCGCCTCTTTTTTCTTGTAATTCCCCAGAAGCCAGGCAAGCTTGATGAATGCCGTTTCAGGGAGCGTGTCTTCGCAGTATATCACGCCAGCATTAGCCAACTTCACGGCATTTGAATAAACATGCGAGTGGGTTCTGCCGTATATGCATTGGGAAGTCATCGCAACCAAAGTGCCTGATTTTATTAAATCAATTATTCCTTCCATTATAGGCTTATTGACTTCAAGCCCAACCGGAGCGTGGCCCAGCCCTGTGCCCTCTATTACTAATCCTTTGTAGCCCTGATAGACATCAAACTGCTCCCTTTTCATGTTTGTGTGTATCTTGATTAATGCAATCTTGTCCTCCATCTTTGGATTTATCCGCCATGCCTCAGCAGACCTTTTTTTATGCTCCCTTAGAAACTCTATCTTTCTTGTTTTGTAGTTTATCCTTGCAATGGGAATGTCGTTTACGGCCTTGAATGCGTCCCTTCTTGAGGCATGCATTTTCCTGGTCTTTGTTGGGGGCAAAATAACACAATTATTATCATCCATATTTTCATGCATGCAAATTGCAATGCCGGCAAAATCTGTCTTTGCGACAAACTCTGCTGCGCAGATAAGATTCATTGCAGCATCCGAAGAGCCACGGTCAGAAGAGCGCTGGGCTCCGACTAAAATTACAGGTATTGGGATTTCACACATAAATGCAAGGGCTGCTGCTGAATACCCCAAAGTATCCGTGCCATGGGTTATTATTATGCCGTCAACATTCTTTTTCAGCTCTTCCTCAACAGCATGCGCCATCTTCTGGTAATGCTCAAAGCGCATGTCATCAGACCACATCTGCGCAATAAGCTTGGAGTCCACGTTTGCAATATCCTTCAGCTCCGGAAACATGGAAATTATCTCTTCCGGGCTGAACCTCGCAATTACTGCGCCTGTTTCATAGTCCACCTTAGATGCAATTGTGCCGCCTGTATGGAGGATTGTTATGCTCTTTTTCGACTTTTCTCTTGCAATATGCCTTGCCTTCTCTTCAGAAACAGCTAAATGCTTTGACAGCAAGGAAATCTTCTTGATTCTGTCCTTTGATATGCCGATGTTGTAGCCGGATTTGAGCTTAAGGACAACGTTGCCCTCGCTTGGCATAAGTGTGCCTTCGATAGTTTCATCTGATGTTTCAACCAACACCCTGTCTCCAGCCTCATGCATGGTTTTACCGCATGGCTGTGTTTATATAAATGTTTTGTCATTTGTCCTCAAACTCTGATGACGGATCAGCAAAGTTTATCAGTTCCAGGCGTTCAAGCCAGTCTTCATTCTTTTTGTTCATTTTAATCACCTCGTTAAAATTTCCTAGAAACTTAGAGTTTCAGTGTGGAACAATATTTGGTCAGTGAGCAGACTATCAACAACAAGAAGCGGTATGAATCACAATCTTATTATCTGCCATGGAATAGGGTAATGTATATCTGGTATATAAACATTTGTATAGTGAAGTATTATAAGTAATGAAGGCAAGTATCGATAAATAATTTAAAGTTAGTGTAGGTTATCGTATTGATGGGAGAAAAATACAAAAAGACTAAGGAAAATTATGATAAGGGGATAGATTGGCATATCCAAAAGAGCCTTTCTTATAGCTGGGTTACTCAAATCGATAGGTTTGTCAAGAAATTGAAGGGGAATAGGGTATTAGATGCAGGTTGTGGTGGTGGAAGGGACATTAAAGAATTTATTAAGAGGGGCATAAAAGTTGACGGCATTGATTATTCCAGGGAAACAATTAAAAGGTGCAGAAAGGTGTTCCCTCAAGTGAAATTCTATGTTGGCGATTTAAGAAAGATGAATTTACCAAACAGAGAATACGATGGTGTTTGGGCATGCGCTTCCATCTTAAATCTTAAGAAAAAAGACATCCCTAAAGCCCTGTCTGAATTTAAGAGGGTCTTAAAGAAAGGTGGCAAATTGTTTGTTTCTGTTAAGGGGGGAAAAGGAGAAAGGCTGATAAGAGACCAGGCAGGAGAGAGATTCTTTAGTTTTTTCTCAAGCGGTGAAATAAAGGGGTTATTAGAAAAATCGGGCTTTAAGGTCGCTTATCTTGAAATTATTTCTGATGCCAAATTAAAAATGTTTGACCCCCTTAAGCCAAATTGGATATGCTTATATGCGGAGAGTTCTTAGATTATGGTTTCGGTTAACAAATATTACTCATATACTGTAGGCAATCTCCCCATAGGATGCAGGCATTGCGTTAGAGGCGAAAAGCTTGTGCTTTTTGTAACCGGAAAATGCCCGAGAAGGTGCTATTTCTGCCCTGTTTCGGACAAGAAGTTCGGGCAGGATTTTGTGTTTGCGAATGAAAGGATTGCAGAATCAGAAGGGGATGTATTGCTTGAAGCCGAGCTGATGAACGCAAAAGGCGCTGGAATTACAGGTGGAGACCCCCTGATGAGGATTGAGAGGACATTGTCTTTAATAAAGAGGCTGAAGAAGAAATACGGCAGAAAATTCCATATCCACCTTTATACGTCATTAAACCTTGTTTCCGGGGATTCATTAAAACAACTGCATAATGCCGGACTGGATGAGATAAGGTTTCATCTTGACCTTGATTCGGATAGACTATGGCAAAGAATTCTGCTGGCAAAAAAATTTGACTGGGATGTGGGGGTAGAGCTTCCGATTGTTCCCGGCAAGGAAAAAGAGCTGAAAAGGGTTATTGATTTTATACATGATAAGGCTGATTTTTTAAACCTTAATGAGCTTGAGGTTGCAGACAACAGGCAGTCAAATCTTCTTGAAATGGGATTTATCCCAAAGGACAGATTAAGCTATGCAGTCAAGGATTCCCTGCAACTTGGGCTGAAGCTGTTAAGGTATGCAAAGAAATATGATATGAAAGTCCATCTCTGCACCGCCAAATTAAAGGATGCTGTCCAGCTGAGCAGGAGAATAAAAAGGGAATCGAAGGGTGTAAGAAGGAAGTTTGACATTGTGGACAGGGAAGGGATTCTGACAAGGGGCGCATTGTACCTGAAAGAGCTTTGCCCTGGGTTTGATTACAGGAAAAGGCTGGAGAGCATAAACAAGAAAAGACTTATCGGAAAATTAAAACCGAAACTGCAGGGCATTAAGAAAAGGCTGGGACTGAAGGATTCGGAAATACATTTGGACGAGATAAAGCCAAGGATCTTATTATCATCAAAAAATGCAAAAAAACACAAAAGCTATCTCATGAAGCTTGGGCTTCTTCCCGCAATTGTGAAAGAATACCCTACAGCAGACCAGCTTGAGGTCGAGGTTGAGTTTTTGTGAAGCTTTTTAAGCCCAAATAAATCCGCTTATTTCATGCCTGAGAATAAATCATGGGTGAATGTGCTTCTGCTTGAGAATATTCATCCTGCCGCAATTGCTTTGTTCAGGAAAGAAGGCTACAAAATAGAAGTGGTTTCGAAAAGCCTGGACGAGGAAGAATTAAGCAGAAGGATAAAGGATGTTTCGGTATTAGGCATAAGGTCAAAGACAGAGATTACAAAGAAAATTCTTGAGAATGCCAATAACCTCATGGCGATAGGGGCATTCTGCATAGGCACAAACCAGCTAGATTTGGATAGCTGCTCGAAAAAAGGGGTGGCTGTGTTTAATGCGCCCTACAGCAACACCAGAAGCGTCGTTGAGCTTGCAATTTCAGAGATTATAATGCTGATGAGGGGGGCCTTTGACAAAAGTGTTAAACTTCATCACGGCGTTTGGGACAAGTCAGCAGAGAACTGCCATGAAATTCGGGGAAAAAAGCTGGGGATAATCGGTTACGGCAATATTGGCACACAACTTTCAGTTCTTGCAGAATCGCTTGGCATGGAGGTTTATTATTATGATGTTGTCGAGAAGCTTGCATTGGGAAACGCAAAGAAATGCAGCTCGATGCATGAGTTGATGAAGAAGGCGGATATTGTTACCGTGCATGTGGACGGGAGGAAAAGCAACACCAATCTGATTGGGGAAAAAGAATTCAAGCTGATGAAAGATGGCGTTATATTCCTTAATCTGAGCAGGGGCTTTGTGGTCGACATTAAATCTCTTGCAAAACACATTAGGGACGGAAAGGTTGCAGGGGCTGCAATTGACGTTTTTCCCCATGAGCCGAAGAGCAATTCTGAGATTTTTGAATCCGAGCTGAGAGGGCTGCCAAACGTAATCCTGACGCCGCACATCGGCGGAAGCACGGAAGAGGCGCAGCACAACATAGGGGATTTTGTCGCATCAAAGGCAATAGATTTTTTGAATAACGGGAATACTGTGTTGAGCGTCAATTTTCCCAACATACAGCTCCCGATGCTTCAGGACGCCCACCGCCTGATTCACATCCACGATAATGTTCCCGGGGTTCTTTCCGAGATTAACGGGATGCTTGCGAAGAACAACATCAACATTCTCGGGCAATACCTTAAAACAAACGAGCAGATAGGCTATGTCATAACCGATGTCAGCAAGGAATACGACAAAAAGGTGATCCACGACCTCAAAAATGTCAAGCACACAATAAAGTTCAGAGTTCTCTATTAAGATGAAAAAGATATTTTTCACTCCAGGGCCAACTCAGCTTTATGATTTTGTCCCGGAAATGATTGAGGATGCCATTAGGAAAAATATTCCTTCACTCTCCCACCGAGGAAAAGAATTTGAGGAGATATTCAGGCATACTACTTCCTCCATAAAGCATTTGCTAGGCATCCCTGACAATTTTCACATTTTCTTCCTAAGCTCAGGCACCGAGGCAATGGAAAGGGTGATTGAAAACTGCGCGGAGAAATGCAGCTTCCATTTTGTTAACGGGGCATTTTCGGAGAGGTTTTACCAGACTGCATTGGAGTTGAGAAAATCAGCAGTAAAAATTGAAGCCAAAGCTGGAAAGGGATTTGATTTTTTGAGTGTAAAGATACCTGATGAAACAGAGCTAATCTGCTTTACGCATAATGAAACCAGCACAGGCGTTGCTATAAATATGGATGGTGTTTATAGGATTAAAAGAAAAAACCCTGAAAAGATTATTGCAGTTGATATTGTATCCTCTGCTCCTTACGTTAATATCGATTATTCCCTCATTGACTGCGCTTTTTTTTCTGTTCAGAAGGGATTTGGGATGCCTGCCGGATTAGGCGTTATTATTGTGAATGGCAGATGTATTGATAAATCCAGATGCTTAATGGAAAAAGGATGCAATATCGGGAGCTACCACAGTTTTGTTTCCCTTCTAAAGCACGCAGAGAAAAACCAGACTCCGGAGACGCCGAACGTTCTTGGAATTTACCTGCTTGGCAAGGTTTGTGATGAGCTGAATAAGATTGGCATTGAAAAGACAAGGAAGGAAACAGAAAAAAAGGCGGAAATGGTTTATGATTTCTTTGACAACCATCCAAAATACAAGCCTTTTGTTGAAGACGAACATCTGAGGTCAAAGACTGTGATTGCAATAAGCACCGCAAACAGCAGCGAAGTTATAAAAACCCTTTCCAAGCAAGGTTTTATTGTGGGCTCTGGATACAAAGATTTCAAGGAAAAGCAGATAAGGATTGCGAATTTTCCGATGCACAAGATTGAGGATGTTAATGGGTTGCTAAAGGTTCTTGGTACAATTTAGAATATAAACTCAGCTTTGCGAAGCAAACATAATCACGGGTGTCTCCATACTCTGCATCGGGGAAATAAGGCCCATCCGAAACCTCGACAGACCTGAAATCTTCAAACCTCCTAATTAAGTTTATATACGCCCTTAATGCCTTCAGATGAGATATGTAAGATTCCCTCAAATCTTCATGCTCTCCCGGATTAAACGAAAGCATATGCAAAACGCTAAGAAGGTCGCTTGTTATCCCCTTAAAATTCGACTTTCCATCTACCCTATACTCTGCTTGTATCCGCTTTACAAGGTTTAAGTATCTCTTGTTCATTTTCTCAAGGATTTCATGCTGCATTTCTTGCCCTTCTTATTCTTTGATAATGCTGCCTGATTCTGTTTGCCGCGCCGCCCACAGCGCCCATGAGAAATCCTGTTGAGCGCGTTTCATGAATGTTTGTCCATTTGTTTGCAGCGTAAGTGTGAAATGAATTATAGCCATTTTTTACGGTATTTAGGAAATGGTTTCCGCCATTATATTCAACAATCTTGTCTGCCAAATCCCAGCCGACAACAGCAGCGACTGCAACCTGAATAATGCTTCTCATTGTTTCGCTTTGAACGACTTGGTTATTCTGCGCCTGCCTTCCAGCATAAACCCCTGCTACAACTGGAGCTGCCATTTCAACCATAGATTCCAACTCAGAAGATTTAGCACCAACTATTTCGGCAGCAACCCTCATGCCACCATACATCATAGCGGTATTTGCAACAGCCCTTACCCTTGCATTATTTTGATACTGGCATCTGCAGTATTCTGCTCCCCTTACCGCATAATCAACGCCGTGGGCAATTAATTCTAGTATTGGCATATCTCAGGAGAAGAAGTTGCAGTTTTTAAATCTTTATATTTTAACTTCTTTATAGTGGTTACAATATATTTTAAGCATAAAGAATAAAATTAACAAAAGAGGTGATTTGGATGAAAATAACACTCAACAAGAACCAGTCCGGATTGACCCTGGGTATATTGTTCGGAGCAGGGCATTTGCTTTGGGCCATTGGCGTAGGGGCCGGCGTTGCGCAGGGTTTAGTAAACTACTGGCACAATGTTCACTTTTTGACAGACATGCACACCCTAGGGGGATTCAGTTTAGCTACATTGGCGATTGGCACAATAGGCGCGTTCATCTCAGGCTGTATAATCGGCTGGATTTTTGGGGCGCTGTGGAACTGGGTTGGGAAGAAGGTTTAGGGTCAGGATACAGAATTAAAAGAAGCAATCGTAAATTAAGTAAATAATTGCAAGTAAAATCATCCAAAATAATTAGGCAGTTCCTTTTCCATCTGCTTTGCCTTTGCGGCTGAGAAATGGTCTCGGATGTCTTGGTATACTTTCTCGATTTCCTTGTCAACAGATGGCCTTACTTTATCTAATGACCTTTCGAAATGCTTTTTCTGGACTTCCTTGGCGTTTATGTTTTCCCTCAATGCGATTATTGCCGCTTCCCTGCAAACTGCTTCTATGTCAGCTCCGACGTAACCCTCTGTATTTTCTGCGAGGTAATATAAGAATTTATCAGGTCCGCTCAGTTCTTTTATTGGTCTCTTTTTCTTTGTACTAGATACTGCCCTTTCTGAGACCGGTTCATCTGCTGCCATTTTACTTAGAATATTATTTAAGATACCTTCATTGATTTGAGGTTTATAGTCTTCCGGTAGGCTATTAAAATCGATGGGCATCCCTTTAATGTGTACCCTAAATATTTCCATCCGGGTATTAATGTCAGGCGCAGGCGTCAGTATAATCCTGTCAAATCTCCCGGGCCTCAATAATGCAGGGTCAACTATGTCAGGCCTGTTTGTTGCCGCAATTATAACAACATCGTGCATTTCCTCGAGACCATCAATTTCCGTAAGAAGCTGGTTGACAACTCTTTCTGTAACATGGGAGTCAGATGCTATTCCCCTTCTTGGCGCCAATGAGTCTATTTCATCAAAGAAGATTATGCATGGTGATACCTGCCTTGCTTTTTTGAACACTTCCCTAACTGCTTTTTCCGATTCTCCAACCCATTTTGACAACAATTCTGGCCCCTTAACCAAAATAAAGTTTGCCTCTGATTCATTTGCAACCGCTTTTGCCAATAATGTCTTTCCTGTTCCGGGAGCTCCATACAGCAAAATTCCCTTTGGCGGCCTCACACCCAGCCTCTTGAAAGCCTCTGGATTCTTTAGCGGCCATTCAACTGCCTCCTTTAATTCCTGCTTTACATCCTCAAGGCCCCCAATATCATTCCATTTGATGTTTGGAATTTCAACAAGCACTTCGCGCAATGCAGAGGGCCTTACAACTTTTAATGCGTCCATGAAATCACGCTGGGTTATCTTTAGCTTTTCAAGCAATTCTGCAGATATAGGCTCATCTTCCTTCAGCTTAAGCTCCGAGTAATTGTTCCTTAGCACAATCATTGCAGATTCCTTGGCCAGAGCTGACAAATCAGCACCAACAAATCCATGAGTGATTGCCGCTAAGTCCTTAAGGTTTACAGTTTTTGTAAGGGGCATGTTTCTAGTGTGAATCTTCAGTATGTTTAGCCTGCCCTCCTTGTCCGGAACGCCTATCTCAATTTCCCTGTCAAATCTTCCCGGCCTTCTTAATGCAGGGTCTAGTATGTTTGGCTGGTTGGTTGCTGCAATAACAACTACTTTTCCTCTTGACTGCAATCCATCCATTGATGCAAGAAGCTGCGCAACAACGCGCCTTTCAACCTCGCCCCTTGTATCTTCACGCTTTGAGGCTATCGCATCTATCTCGTCAATGAAAATTATCGATGGGGCATTCTTCTGTGCTTCCTCGAATTTTTTCCTAATGTTTTCTTCAGACTGACCATAATATTTACTCATTACTTCGGGACCATTTATCAGCAAGAAATGCGAATTCGTCTCGGAAGATACAGCTTTTGCCAGCAATGTTTTTCCTGTTCCGGGCGGCCCGTGCAGTAAAACGCCTTTTGGAGCTTCAATTCCCAAACGCTCAAATATCTCTGGATGCTTTAATGGCAGCTCAACCATCTCGCGAATCTTCTTGATTTCTTCCTGCAGGCCGCCAATGTCTTCATAAGAAACTTCAGGAACAGCCTCTTCCTTGATTTCAACCGCCTCCGGGTTGAAGATAACTTCTGTCTGGTTTGTTATTATGGCTGCCTGTTTCGGGTTGGTGTCAGAAACAACAAACTTAATGTCGCCAAATCCGAATCCCATTAGGTTTTCATCAAAAAGGTTGAAGACATCGTCAAAGAAAGGCGATTCTGACATCGTGGTTCTTCGCCTTTTTGCCCCGCCCAACGAGATTATGTCCCCTTTTACAACAGCCCTGCCAAGCAATCCCTGCTTGAAAAGCTCAGGAGATGCCCTTATGACAATGCCCTTTCTTGCAGGGGCTATGACTACACGCTTGCATTCCTTTACATCCGCCTTTTTTACGGTGACGACCTCGCCAATTCCTGTCGTTGCATTCTTCCTTATGATGCCGTCCATCCTTACAATGCGCAAGCCTATATCTCCGGGGTATGCACGGTCCGCGATTGCAACCGTAGAACGCTCCCCTTTTATGTCAACTATATCGCCGGGGTGGATGCTTATCTCATTCATCAGGGCTGAATCTATCCTGACTATGCCCTTGTTTACGTCATCCTGTATTGCTTCTGCTACCTTTAGTTTTATGTCTTTAATCACCATTTTCTCGGCTAGAGAGACCCGAATACCACTTTTAAAGGTTTCGAATCGGTAACCGATAACCTTAAATATCAGTCGATATTATATATTATCAAATGAAAAGAAGAAATATCAACATCAAGGAAAAAATAAAAGCGCATTTTTATCTTTACCCCACTGCTAAGCTTAGGGTAAGGCAGATAGAGAAAGAACTTAAGCTCCCTTTGCCTTCAGTTATTCGCTATGTGAAAGAATTAACCGATGAGGGATTCCTGAAAAAGTCAAGAATAGGCAATGTCGTCTTTTATTCTGCTGACAGAACTGCAAAAGCATTCCTTTTGGAGAAAAGATTGTTTAATATTAAGTCGTTGCATAACTCTGGCTTGGTTGATTTCTTAGTTGAGGAGCTTAGCAATCCCGCAGTAGTACTCTTCGGATCATATTCTAAAGGGGAAGATATAGAAAGTAGCGATATTGACTTATATGTAGAGACCCCATCTAAAAAAGAGGTTAATCTTGAAGAATTTGAGAAGGTATTAAAAAGAAAGATAGAGGTTTTGGTCTACAAATCAATTGACGAAATAAAAAACAAGGATTTAACAAATAACATAATAAACGGGATTATGGTAAATGGTTTTGTTGAGGCAATAAAATGAAAGAGTCAACGTGGGATGAATGTTTGTCAGAAAACTCCGCCACCCCTTCAACCAGGGACCGAAAAAAAGCCGAATCTCTTCTGAGAACCTCGGAAGGAAGGGTTAGGTTTTTTGAAATGCAAAGCATCGAGCCGGGAACTGCGAATTATGTTTTTGAAGGGTTGTACAGCTCAGTGCTTGAAATGCTGCATGCATTTCTCATTAATGAGGGCTATAAAGTATCGAACCGCATATGTTTGGGATATTACTTAAGGGACAAGTTAAAAAGAGATGATTTATTTAGGGCTTTTGATGATTTAAGGTACAAGAGAAACTCCCTTGTTTATTACGGCAGGGAAATGGACTTTGAAACGGCAAAACAAGCGATACAAAATTGCAAAAAAATGATAAGGGAAGTTAAAGCTTTTGTGAAAATATGAATGCTTGGTGCTGCTTTTCATTCCCAATTTCGAGGCTTAACAAGCCTATTATCCCCGAATCATAGATTTTTTCCAGGTTATGTGCCATTTTTTTGCGAGAAAATTTGGTTTTTCTAGGTTAGGCGTAATTTCAACAATATGTTTCTTAAGAAAGGACAACTATTGCTCATTTATTTTTGCCCGTGAGTATAGGATGAATTGTTAGGACCTTAAAAATGTCAGAATTTTCCACTAGTCTGGGACTAGTGGCAAGCATTGCTTCATCATAATTCGAGAGCTGAAAATTCTGAGCATGCTCAAGAACCACCGGTCTTGCAAGGGAGTAATTGCGTTCGCAACATTCCACCGGTCTATGACCGGTGGTTCTTGACAGAAGTGCAGATTCTGCCACAAATCTTTTTAAACAATCAACGAACAAACTAAGCATGGCCGTTGCACTTTTTGATGTTGATGATACAATAGTAGATGGGGCTTGTGCAATTATTTATGCCAAATATCTATATAAAAAGAAGGCATTAAACTTGAGTTTTTTGGTAAAAGTCCATTTATACCTTTTGTACTATATGCTTTTAGCCAGGCTCAACAGGCTTAATATAAAAAAGATTGAAGAAAAATGGTTTAAAGAACTAAGCAGCAAAATATCTGTTGATGAGGCATTGCATTTAGGCAGGCAATGTTTTGAAGAAGAAATAAAACCAAAGATATACAGGGAAGTCTTGCCCATAATAAAAAAGCATGCTGAACGCGGAGATAGGATAGTTCTTATTTCCAATAGTCCAAAGTTCCTAATTGAGCAGCTGGCTAATCACTTGAATATCAAGGAATTTTATGGAACAGATTTTGTATGTGAAAATAATAGGTTCAAATCAATAAAACAGCCATATTGCTTTGGGGAAGGGAAGGCTAAAATTATAAAAAAATCAAGTTTAGATTTGAAAAATAGCTATGCATACTCTGACAGCATTCATGACCTGCCGCTTCTTGAAATGATTAAATATCCCAATGTCGTAAATCCAGACAGGAGATTGAGGAATATAGCTTTAAAAAGGGAGTGGCCTATCCACAATTTCAGGTGAAAGTAAGAGAGCCATCGGAAAAATAGATAAAGGGGCAAATAAAGAAATTAAACACCCTCTAAAATCTCCTATAGCAAATAAACCAAAACGAAGCCAGCAATAACCAAGGCTATAAACAAACAAGTTTGAGGCTTTTTAAATTTCCAAAGAAACCATGGGAGCCCATGCTTAAAGGAAAATTGTATAAAACTTAATGTGCTCGGCACAAAAGCTTTATTGAGATGCATTCTTGCTAATTTCAAAAGATTGTAGGTCTTACTATATAATTTTACATACAATTTTTCGAATTTCTTCTTAGGCAGCTTTGTTGGTAGGATAATATTCACGTTATTATAGAGATCATAATTCTTGGTTGTGATTTTGTTTTTTTGTTCTTGATAAAGATCCGAACCAGGTAATGGGGTGAGTATAGAAAACATTGGATAAAATAAGTGACTATTTTCTTTGTCGAGTTTTTTAACATAATTTAGTAAGGCTTTGAAATCGTTTTCTTCAAACTCAGGAAGAATAATAAATGATCCAAAAGTTATGATCCCATTATCCGCAAGAATTTTTGTTGCTTTCTCATTATTTTCAATAGTGTTTCTTTTATTCATCTTGTTGAGAGCTTCAGAACTGATGG
>Ga0209542_10004754_pt1 | contig 27685 bp, 26 predicted proteins | sample RifCSPhighO2_01_FD_184028 | JGI IMG/M metagenome (GOLD analysis project Ga0209542, IMG submission 184028) | Soil microbial communities from Rifle, Colorado - Rifle CSP2_plank highO2_0.1 (SPAdes) (version 2) | ecosystem: Environmental > Terrestrial > Deep subsurface > Rock core/Sediment ...
AGCAGAAGGCATAAATAACAAAATCAAAACGATGAAAAGGCAGGCTTATGGGTTTCGAGATATTGAATATTTTAAATTGCGACTTTATCACCTACACGAGTCCAGGTACGCATTTGTCGGATGAACCAATAAATTTTAAGGCAAAATTGTGAAAAAAACTAAAACCAAGTCAAAAACTGGCTTTTTTCTCCCTGAAGCGAGGGCTCTCTCCAGAAAAAAGACGTGAAAAAGAACTGTATCACTGGGGGATGTACTGCGCTAAGGGTGGCGATCCTGCGGCTATCCCTGGATTTTATGATTTCGGAGTCAAAGACGGCTTAGTCTGGAGTCTCACCATAGAAGAATTCCAGAAAACTATCATGAATCAATCGAGGAATCCAGCAGAAAGCAAGAGGTAACATGCCAGCGCCAAAAGGTCATAAGCCCTATTTAGGATGTGAGAAGGGCGGTCGCCCCCTAAAATATACGGTTAAATTCATAGAAACAGAAGCCGATGCATTTGAACTTTGGATGCAGCGAGAAGATAGTCTTTGGTACAAAAATTTCGCTCTTGCAAGGGGTTATTTGCCCGATCAGTTCTCTGAATGGGCTAAAACAACCGAAAAGTTTTCCCGTGTTTATAGAAAATCTCAAGAGTGGCAGCAGTCCAAACTCATAAAAGGAGGCCTTCTCAATAAATTCAATGCAGGGTTTACCAAATTCGTCATGGGGAACACGTGTGGTTGGTCGGATAAGCAGCAAATCAGCGGAGAAGCCCTCACCCACTACATTCAATACGTTAAAAGTAGACCGTATGCCTATGGCAAACACCTGGTCCCTCACGATGCTGTTGTTCACGAATACAGCACAGGACTTTCAAGAGTAGAGGTAGCCAAAGAGCATGGAATCAATTTCACTGTAGTGGCGGATATTGGCATGAACGAGGGAATAGACGCTGCTCGGAATCTGCTTATCCGATGCTGGTTTGACGAAGAAAAATGTGCTAAGGGTGTCCACGCTCTAGAAAGCTACCGCAAGGAGTGGAATGATCGCCACGGGTGTTGGTCAGCCATCCCGTGCATAACTTCGCAAGCCATGGAGCAGATGCTTTTAGAATGTTAGCTGTAGGATTTTAGAATGTTAGCTGTAGGAATTGGTCAATTGGGGATCAAAGGGTTAACAGCTGAAGAATGGAAGCAACTAAGAGCCAAATATTTCCTTTGTTAATTCTTTTATTGATTTAGGAGAATTGCACCTACAAGAACTTTCTTCAATCACTTAAATCAGCGAATTCCCCTGCGTTTAAAGGGGAAAAATTATTTTCTATCAGAAAAAATCAGACCCCCCAGTAAAATACCCTCATCAAAAATCCGCATAGATCGATGTGTTATGACAAGAATTGCAGAGTTTTCTAACTGGAGCTATGAACATCTCGAAAAGAGTCTTCTTCCTGCACAAGGCTCGATAACAAAAAGGGTGGCCTCCTATGCCATCCAATTTTTTCAGTTTTGTTGTTTTCTTCCCCTATCTGGCCTCTCTTCTGTTTTCTCTGGACTTGAAAATTGGATATCCCCACGAGCTTCGATTGACACGCCTTTAGTCGCTTTCTCAAAAAAGCCTCCTCCATGGAGCGGAGCAGCTCCTTTGCCTAATATTCCATGGGGTACTGCAACAGCTGCTTTTCATGACAATGGACCTTTAGTTCATAACAAAACAAATTTTGGGGAATTATACCTAAAACATCACCCCGAACGATTTGATAGGGAATCTCATTTCCCAAATATGTGGGAACATCCCGAAAGGTGGGTAGATCGACTTGTAGAAATTGGGGCTAAAACATTCCGCTTTTCTGTACCTCGAGATCTAATTGAGCCTAGGGAAGGTAATTTTGACGCTGCTGCCTTACAAAAAGTTATTGATCTATGTACCGAGCTTCAACATAGAAATATTGTACCAATGGTAACTCTAGAGCATTTTTCTCGCCCTCTTTATCAGACTTTTGAAACCGATGAAGGAATCGAGTCTTTTGTTAACTATGCGACAACAGTTTCAGAAAGGCTGTACGCTGCTGGAGTAAGGAAAATTCTTACATTTAACGAGGTAGGCGTTGAGCCCTTTCAGGGTTATATCATGGGAGAATTCCCCCCTTATCACAAAGTAGATTTTGAAGGGGCTGCCAGATTTTTTACAAATATGATGAAGGCTCATACAAAGGTGTATCGTGCCTTGAAACAGCTTCACCCAGATTTTGAAATTGGATTCAGTCATGATCCAATTCGGTTTCGCTACTTTCATAAAATGCACCCAGTCTGGTCCCCTATAGAAAGAATTGTCAGCAAATACCTGACAGATGTAAATCACACCATGGTCATGACCTGCTTAAAAACAGGTAATGTTCAGCTAAAGGTTCCCTTTTTCTCTAATTATTCAGCTCAACTAGACGAAACACCCCCATTTGATTTTTTAGGTTTGCAATACTATACAGATCCGTGCGTAAAGCTATCTATGTTTGGGGGAGCATCTATCACACGAGTCCCCAACGAGAAAATTACAGCCTATTGCTATCGCCAATATCCACAGGGACTCGCATCAGCTATTGAAGAACTCAGTCAATTCGGCAAGCCACTGGATTTAACTGAGGTCGGGATTGATACGGGAATTAATAAAAATGATGGAGACGTTGAGCGCATAGCTTACTTTGAAAAAATTTTGCAAGTTGTTCAGAAAGCCCTTGATGAAGGAAAAAACGTTCGTTCCCTCTATTTTTGGACGTTAATCGATAATTTTGATTGGCACCAGGGCTGGGATCTACCAACGCACTGCCCGATCCGCTTTGGTTTTTATAAATTTGATCCTACAAGAGCTGAGCTAACTCCTAGGCCTATCGTTCAATGGATTAAGCAAAAAGCAGGTGTTCTCTAAAAAAACCTGACCTTGTTTGAAAAGCAAACGTGACACTGAATAGGGAAAGGAAATTTTTTTATATACACACAACCTCTGTTCAACCCTAACAGAAACAGTAAATGAGGTTGACATGATCTTTACTTTCCGAGTAAAATGCCTCTATTTTCATCCTAAAAAAAAGGAATTTTTATATGTCAGTCTCCCTTGATCCTACAGCAGATGTTGCCGCTCCGTTAGAAAAAGCGAGTTGGATAGAAGAAGCTCAATGCGGAAAATTGGGATTTTCTATCGTTACAGTCAATACCGTTGCAAGTGCCATTTTCTTAGGTAACTTAGCAATTTACGGAACGTTGCTAGGAGGAATCAGTCTCGGTTGTGCAGCAGTCATTCTCCCATCTATAGCACTCTTCGGTGTTCGGAATTATTTTAGCTACTTACCAAAACCTCTAGAAATGGGTCTTGGATTTGCAGCTGCCTGGGCAACAGTAAAAGTCGATGAAAAAACTGGGATTTGGGAAGGAAAATTTGCAGATTGGGCCCATTTCTACGACGGCAGACTTAGTCAAGGCCTCCAAGGCTTTTTCCAAAATGAACATGCCCACTCTATCATGGATTTAGGCTGTGGAACAGGGGCTTATGTCAATGACCTTAGAAAAGCTAATCTTCAATGCGATGGTTGTGACGGCAACCCAGATACCCCAAAACTCGGCGGAGAACACTGCAAAGTGGTTGATTTAGCACAAAGAGATCTCGATCTCCGAACAAATCGAGGCGAAAAATACGATTGGGCTTTCTCTCTTGAAGTAGGGGAACATTTACCAAAAGAACACGAACAAGCCTTTTTGGATAATGTCGTCAATACGGCCACAAAAGGAATTGTACTGAGCTGGGCTAAAAAAGGACAAGGCGGTCTCGGCCACGTAAATGAACAAAATAACGACTATGTCGAAGCTCAAATGCATCAAAGAGGCTGGGTACGAGACAAAGAAGCTGAAGAAAAATTAAGACTGCAAACTTCACCTCATTGCTTTTGGTTTAGGGACACAGTAATGGTGTACCGACCAAACCCTCAATAAGGGGCTTGGTCATAAATTAAAATGTAACAGTTCAGCTCCCTCCGATAGAAGGGGCAGCTGAACTGTTACCTAAAAATCAAAACGGATTGCCATTTAGTGACTGCTGCTGCAATTGACCACCCTTTTCATCTTAGGTCTCCTGCTTATTATGCGCCCGATGACGGGAATAGTCAGGACGTGAGAAAACACTCGCTTGTAACTAGGGCCTTCTACGCTGTCTTGCCTTTTATCGCCCTGCATAAACCCTTTGGTAGAATCATCACACTGACGATGGATTCAACCCGAACTGTCTCTTCCTTCAGTCAACTTCTCGAAAAAAAAAAAGATGGTAAAGCAGCTCTTAAGACAATCATCGCAATCGCAGCATTGGCTGGCACCATCTTCATGCACCCCCTTGGCCTATGCATTGCCACCTTGTATGATCTAATTTCCAATCTTCCTGAAGCGACAACTCAGCTACAAGCAGGAGATTTACAAGGGCTTATTTTAACATTCCAACATGGCCTATATCTCGGCACTATTCTTATTGGCTCCGTAGAAATCATTGCTATTTCTCTTTTATTGAGCATGACCATAGAGATCTATCGTTCAAGAAAGGAATTCCAACAAGGGTATTTACTTGAGGGTATATCGCATTTGCTGATGTCAATTGTGAGACTCGGTCAAAGTATTCCTTACATGGCGAGAGCGGCTGAGCAAAACAATCTTCGCAGTCAACAACTATTCAAATCTTTAGAAACTACGGCAGCTAAAGTAAGAGACCGTGCAGCTCTTTTCTTCTACTCTTCAGCTCGCTCTTTAGTGACACCTCTTTGGAAGAGCACAAGCGTATGGCTAAAAACTATCAGCGATTGCAAAAACCCTTTTTTCTCAACATCCCAAAAAATTTCTTCTGTTGCAAAATCAACCCTTCTTTCTTGTGCCCTTTTACCACTAACATTCAGTGGATTAGCTCTAGGACAAGTGCTTCATTTTACCGCATTTAATCTCGCAACCACACCCTACATTCATTTAACAGGCGATGCAGAAGTACAAAATCCATCCGATAAAAAATTCTCGATGTTTCAATTGAACTGCTGCTTAACCGCAGGTGATTTTGCTCGTCTATTTGGCGGATTAGACCTCTCTGATGAACAAAGAGTAGAAGAGATAGCCAAAATGATCAGAGCAAATAATCCTGATATTGCCTGTCTACAGGAAGTAAGCGACTTGGAAGATGCTCTTTCCCTCTATCGCAAACTCTCGCCAGAATTTGCCGAGTTCTATTTGAATATCGGAGCAACTCCGTTTATTTTGCAAAATAACAGCGGCCTTTTTGTTGCAAGTAAACAAGCCATCACGAATCCGCAATTCCATAGCTTTGCAGATATCCAAGGGACCGAAAGCATGGTAAATAAAGGCTACTTTAGTTTCTCAACACCAGTGGCTAATTTCATCAATACCCATTTAAGCCCCTCCTCGGATGACTTACACCCTACAGACCCAGAAATCCAAACTAGAGCTGAAGAGCAAGCCAGAATTTTAGTCACCGCCCAAGATCAATTTTCCAATAATAGCAAGCCTGTTTTTGTCTCTGGAGATTGCAATACCAATCAAGGCCTCTTGTTTGATCAATGTACAGATAGATCAGCTCCAAATCCAGAAGCAGTCTGCGAAGCTGATTATCTCGTCGATCGCAACTAGCGTCATGATTCAAACGCACAGCCGAGAGGAAAAATGATCGATTATTTTTTCTCTTTTTTCCAAAAACCACCTACCTTCAATACTCGAACCATTCCAACTTTCAATGTCGATCGTCCTAAAAATGCGATCTCAGATCATCCCGCCCTGTTCTCTGAAGTGACCTTATCGTAACACTTATCCTGCCAAGCAGACACACCTTCCTGTACAACCAATTCTCACATTAGTGGCATGGAATTTTTCCGCATTTTTTCCGCAAATGACCTGAAGATAAGGGAAATTTCTAGAATCAACCTGAATAAGTATTCAATCCCCTTGCCTATGAAAACCTGATTCTGGTTTAATCTCTTTTATTCAGAGTGATACTTAAGATGGGACTCATAACCCGTCGGTCCCTGGTTCAAGTCCAGGTTGCCCCATTTACTTAAGCTGTTAGATAACAGTCATTTTCGTTCTGGCGTAATGTTCTATTCTCAACAAGAAAGACATTATGTCAGAACTTTTGTCAGGATGCCACCCCTTTCGCGATATTTGCTATACACTCCTGTTTAACTCTGCTTGATTCCTGCTGAAATAGAGTGAAAAAGATGGTGGATTATGCTATAAATCACTCTCAATATTTTAACTTGAGGAGTCACATGAGAACCCCGTTTACAATCCTATCCCTTGCAACAGCACTTGTAAGCAGCCCACTTCTAGGTCAAAGCGCGTCTCATATCAGTGACAAAACAAATTTTACAGAGGAGAATACGATGGGAAGCCACGAAGTTGTACAGAAACCCGCTATACTAGTCATCGGAATCGATTGCCGAACATCTAATGCACCAGAGGCAGGACCCCAAGACATTCCTAAACTGTGGGGAAGATTTTACGGCGAAGACATTATAAGCCGAATTCCAAACAAGACTTCCAATGAAGTCATCGCCCTATATTGTGACTACGAAGGCGACTACACTCAACCTTACTCAGTAGTCATCGGTTGTCCCGTTAGCTCCATCGATACAATTCCTGAAGGAATGGTAGCAAAAACCATTCCAGCAAGTTCTTATGCCGTCTTTCGTGCAACTGGAGAGCATCCTAAAGCCTTGATTGAAACTTGGGGTAATATTTGGAAGCAGCCGAGCTTAGAACGCACCTATACCAGTGATTTTGAACTCTATGGGAATAAATTCGTGTCAGGCTCGCCTAAGGAAGTAGAGGTTTACATTGGGGTCGATAGCAAAGAGGGTGCTCTTTTACAATCAGTAATTCAGGGAAGATTTGATACTTTTCGCTCGGGTTCTGTTTGCAGTCCACTTCCTGAAGCCGATTTTAGAGAAACAGACCAAAATTGCCTATACGCTTGGGGAATGGATTATGTCTGTGGCAACGGAGTCATGGAAAAGAATGGGGAGCGCATTCCAACAGAAAAAGAAATCGATACAGCCATTGAGTATTTCTCTTCTAAAAATCTTCCCTTCATGTGGTGGTCGTCAGCTAAAATTTTAGAAACAAAAGGCTTCCAATTCGGAGGAATCCTTACTGGTATTGCTCTTGATATTTCCCAAGGAGTCCCTTCTAAGCCTGCATCATCCTCTGAGTTAAAAGTTAAGATTGTTCATTCAGATTCCGAACTTAAGGCTTTTACAGAACTTGCAGCAAATGCTTTTGCTATGAGTCCCAAAGCAACAGAGCAATGGCTAGCTTTAAATGATTCGGTAATGAAAAAAGATGAACAGGTTCACTTTATGGCTTTCTTAAACGAAATTCCCGTTGGCACAGCCACTCTTTCAGTGGCTCCATCATCAGCAGGAATTTGGAACTTGGCAACCCTACCAGAATACCGTAAACACGGTATCGGTGGCGCTCTTGTTCATGCGACACTTGTTGAAGCAAAGAAACGGCAACATGACCAAGTGATGGCTATTTTGATGCCTAAAGGTATGGCATGGGGACTTTTTACAAAGATGGGCTTTCAAGCAGCGTGTGAATTTCCATTCTATATATACGGTGTTTCTGCTGAGGAATTAGAAAAGTAAGGTTACTATGAATCAAGGACATGCCAAAAGGTTTGCCATCATCGGACTCCCAGGAAGTGGAAAGTCCACCTTTGCTACTCTTCTCGGCGAAACGCTGGATATTCCTGTTCACCACTTAGACAAACACATGTTTGATAAAGGTGGCAAAAAGAAAGATAAGGAAGAACTGCTTTCAATTGAACGATCTATGACAAAAGAGGAAGCGTGGGTCATTGAAGGCTGCTCTTTATCGACTCTAGAAACAAGATTCGCAAGAGCCACAGACGTTATCTACTTTCGCTTTTCCCGTCTCTTGTGTCTATGGAGAATCCTAAAAAGATTTTGCGTCTACGACAAGGCGCTTTCCGACACAGGATGCATAAGGGCTGTCAACTGGCGACTGATTAAGTACATCTGGAAGTTCGAAGCAGAAAAGGGAAAAGGGATTGAAACACTTGCAAGCAAGTACCCTCAAGTACGCTTTCACATCTTTACAACTTCAAGAGAAGCTCAGGAATTTCTCTCTGCCTCAAAAGCGAGATTTCTATGAGCACTTTAACAGAAAAAGAATTGGAAGAACTTCGCGAAGCCCTTCTAAATAAAATAGAAGAACATGTCTTGAAGTATCATGTCTCCTTGGGAAGTTACCTCGGCTCTTCGGAGCTACCTCCTCCGATCGGTTCAGGTACTTTTGTCAAATTTAGCACTTTAGCACATGTGATCTATGGCATCCTCACTGCTGCTCATGTTGTTAAAGATTTAAAATTTGGATTGCTGGGTCAGCCCGCATTTGTAGCCCTATCTAAACTCCAAAATGGAGACACCGTCGCTTGCTCAGTTTCATTTCAATACATTTATGGCTGTGTTGAAATTGAAGGATTCCATTCTGAGTCAGATGATGGCTACAAACCAGATATCGCTTTTATTGCTCTAGGCATCGATGGTCGCTTACCAAATCATGAGCTGATCACTGAATCACTCTTTTATGACTTAAACACCAATAATGAGTGGGTCATGTACGACCCTCAAATCGCTTCCGCGTTCTATAGAGGAGCAGCTCCTAAAAGACCAGATGGGCTCCTTGATACTGCTGTATGCATAGGTGGAGGTGAAAGATTGCGATTTGATGATAAAGCCAATCTCCAGTACTGGGAAATACCAAATGACACGCACAAGTCCATTGCGGGTGGTTCAGGAGCTGGTTTCTGGCGATTCCAATGTGAAAAACAGCAAATAACTCCATCGCTCGAAGGGGTAATCATTTCGGAAGAACGCTCAACCTACTCATCCTTTGAAGCCCTAGCTACCCCCTATCTTTACGAAGATTTTTTACCCAAATTAAAAGAGTTTTGCGAAAAAAACCTTGGCTATTTTGGGGGTGAAGCAAATGTCTAATCATCCAACTGCTATCATCCAAACAGAGCGATTAATCTTAAGGCAATGGTGCGATCAAGATTTAGAGCCTTTTGCTGTAATGAACGCGGACCCACATGTAATGGAATTCTTTCCTTCCACCTTAAGTAGAAAAGAAAGCAATGACCTAGCCAAGCGTATCGCTGACAAGATCACAGAACAATCTTGGGGACTTTGGGCTGTATCTATTCCTCATATTGCAGATTTCATTGGATTTATTGGCTTAGCAAAACCAACTTTTGAAGCTCATTTTACTCCTGCTGTAGAAATAGGCTGGCGGCTTGCTTTTGACTACTGGGGCAAAGGGTATGCAACCGAAGGGGCTAAAGCAGTTCTGAAATACGGCTTTCAAAAGCTATTTCTGAATGAAATTGTATCCTTTACTGCCGTACAAAATATGCGGTCCAGAAAAATTATGGAGAAGATTGGTTTGCATCACGAACTCAAAGACGATTTCGATCATCCCAAACTTCCTGAAGGACATCCTTTGAGAAGACACGTGCTCTATCGCCTTAACAAAACTGATTGGAAAAGGCAGGAATCAAAATGAATCTCGAAGAATTTGAATTTGAAGTTACCGAAAATCCTTCTTCAACGGATTTAGATTTTTTAACACAAAAAATTAACGAAGAGTCGGTAGGTCAAGGAGCTGCTTATCCATTTGCCATCTTCGTTCGTAATAAAGAAGGTAAGATCATAGCTGGGTGCAATGGATCGATAATCTTTGGGTCAATCTATACAGATCAACTTTGGGTCGATCCTAATCTTAGAAAGAAAGGTTTAGGCAAAAAACTTATGGAAGTTGTCCATGAGTACGGCAAGAAACATGGGTGTACAATCGCTACTGTGACAACAATGGATTTTCAGGCACCCAGTTTTTATAAAAAACTTGGATATAAAACCGATTTTTCCAGAGATGGATATAATAAAGGTGCTTCCTGCATTTTTATGTCTAAAAAACTATGAAATAAAAATAAGCGGTCTTTTATTTAATAAAAAGACCACTGTTGAGTTGGTTTAATTTCTTATTTCAATTCCTTGCCTGCAAAAATCACCATTCCTTCAGACATGAACTCAGCCAGTTTTGAATGGAATGGGTCTAGCTGTTTTCTAAACTCAGGATGTTCCCGATACAACTGTGCCATTGCCTTATAAACTTCTTGAGTTGCATCCTGAATCTGATTTGTAAATGCATGATGCTTTTTGATAATGCGTTGTACTTCAGAGGAACTAGGAGCTAATCCCTTTTCGATACAGTGGACAAGTTCTCTGAAAATGGCATGTGCTGTCTCAGTAGCATTTTCATAAAATGCTTTGCCCCTTTTCTCAACATCCTCGGCATTGAGCGGTAGGAAAAAGTGACTCCACGTCTGTTTTTCACCTGCCGACGAAGGAGGTGGTGAACATCTACATGATCTTGTCTTCTTGAATCTGTTTCATTTGTTCTTTAGGCTTTTGTAAATGCGTTTCAGTTCAGGCGCTCGCTGAGCTATAAATTCTGCTTGTTCTTGTCCTCGCAGAGGAAAATGATAAAGATCTAAAAAGGTAAGGAGAAGCGGGCAAATGCCAATTTCTTTACCGTCCTTCCTATTTCGCTTGAGCAGCATTTTGTAGTAAGGCTCGATAAATAAAACCTCGTACCCTCTTTCTTGCGGTTCTAATTGGAGGGCGCTTTCCAATTTCGCTCTAATCGAAGGATCAAGGATATACAATTCTAGTCCTTCCAGGTTGGTATTTTTAAGCTCAAGTGCTTCGGCTGCTGAATGAAGAGCCAAGATCACGTCCGACTCAAGTCCAGATTTCTTTAAAGCCTTGAACCACTCTGATTTTCCAGAAAGAGAGGAAGCATACGTTCTGATTTTGCATTTTTTCACGATGCTATAGTGTTCTAACCAGCTCTCTAAAAGCTCTTTTGATTTATTAAACGAAAATCTCTTTGCCGTCCTTATCCCGTCAACTTGTAGAAGCCCTTTCAATACCAGAATGTTGAAAACACGCTGAACCAGACCGAGGCTCACTCCCGCTTCTTTGACAACTTCTCTCAATGAGAAGCTTTCTTTAGAAAGTCCTTCTCGGAGCAGCCAATCAAGGACGAGGGAAGACTTGTCTGCATAGACATTCCCTTCTGCTGGATCTTCGTTGGAACTTACTAGGAAACGACCTTTCATTACGATCTCCTTCTGTTCATTATAATACACTGTTCAATATATATTGAACAGACGAAAATATTGAACAGTCTAGCCGAAAAGAAAAAAGAAAATGTCTCTCAAAATTTTGTTATCATATTTATCATTAACGACTTAAGAATATATTCCAACCATTCGGAAATTCCGAATAGTTCAAAAAGTCGCGGCAGCGCTGCGACAATTTCCATGGACTAGTGAATAGCGAACAGTCAGGAGATGTCAGAAGAAGCTATTACAGCAGACGAATCGGCTCGATCTAAAAGAGCCACAATCGTTTTTTCAGAAACAGGCTTGTAATCCCAGACTTCGACGGAAAGATTGAGTTGTCGATCAACAAGCTTGTTGGGTCGTTTTTCATGAACATGGCCATGAAGTTGAAAATGAGAGGGTGCGGACTGACTGGGGATGTGAACAAGTTCGACCTGGTGGCGGCCAATCTTGATGAAAGCTGACTCTAAGACAAGCATGAATCCAATCGTATGCATTTTAGTTGGAGTGCCATCATGGTTGCCTCGGATGCAAATCTTATTTCCATGAAGGCGTGCGCAGAGACTGGTAAGAAAGTCAGTCGTACCTAACCCAAAATCCCCCAGGAAGAAGACCGTATCCTGCGGCTCAACAAGAGCATTCCAGTTCTCAATAAGCTGTTCACCCATCTCCTTAACGGATTGAAAGGGTCGACCGGTATAACGAATGATGTTTGTATGAGAAAAGTGGGTATCGGATATGAACCATTTATTCATTTTGAGCTCCAACCAAACCACATCTGATTAAAAGCTTGTCTACTTCATCCCAGGGCAATCTACTACCAGCATTTTTCATTTTTTGGAAAGCAGTCCGAGCTACCGTGGGGTGAATGATCTTTTCCCGTAACATTTCACTTACAAGCCAAATGGTTCCATGGACTTGAACTCCTTCTTGATCCGCCGCTTTTCGAAGATTTCTATCCCCAGTTAAAAGAGGACAGTTTTCTTGCAAAGCAAGGCTAAGAGCAAAAAGATCGATTCTGCTGGGATGGCGGTACTTAGCCGCAAATTCTATGACCTTGTCAACCGCTTCATCCGATAGGCTTTTGATCTTTAGCCCAAAATCAAGAAGATGGGAATGGCGAGTCTTGAGTTCTTTCTCAAAAAGAACGTCGGGAACCGCAAAAACGATTTTCATGCTGAACATGGAGGAGGTAAGATTTCCGTGTTCAATATCAATTGGAATATTTGCATCACTAACGAGCAGCTGCATGACGTGTTTCGTCCATTAAACGGAAATTTCTAAAGGCTTCAATAGAGTAGTCTAGTAGTTCAGCCGCTTTTGATTCACCAATATATTCCTCGCCTAATGCATGAAAAACCATCTGCTTGAAAATATGAGTTTTTTCAGAAGGAGTTTTGTTGCCGGGCTCTTGTTTATTCCAACCCTTCTGATTGAAGAGAAAAACCAAACTATTGAAATAAGACTCTTTTATAATCCCAACGTCTTTCAAACGGTAACAAATCGAGTACATACTTAACTTAAATTCTTCTTTTAACAGAAACAATTCTCTCCATTCAATCGAAGTTCGAATCTTACCCATTTCTTGAATGATAGTTTCCTTTGGCAGCAGAAAAGCTCCAGCAAAACGATTGCATGCTTTTTCCTCATTAAGCACCGAAGATAACCTGTTCTGAAGAATAAAATGACCCAACTCGTGAGCTAGAGTAAAACGCTGTCGATCTCCAGGCCATTTTGAGCTAATTACAACAATAGGTTGGTCATTAATTAGGGTAGAAAGTCCATCGAACATTTCTTCTTCGTAATCAACAATAAATACCCTTATTCCGTGACTTTCAAGAACATCTATAAGATCTTGAATTGGCGCTCTCCCTAATTTCCAGAGATTTCTTATTTTATTGGCAATGTCTTCAATTTGGTCATATTCATCAATTCGATCTGATAATGAGACTGGGATTTTGAATAATTGAATTGGAGGATTTGGATAAAGATTTTCTAATTCCAAACGACGTTCAATTTGGTCGGCAATCTGAGCTTTAATAGACTCTTCAACTTTTTTTCTTAAACGCTGTCTTTTTCGAAATTTGATTTCTCCGAGCTTGACAGTCTCTGGGCGAAAGAAAAATTCCACGGAGACCTCTAACGCTTTAGCCAGTTTTAAAAGGACATCTGAAGAAGGAGTTAATGAGCCTTTTTCATATTTGCTTATTGCCATATGGCTCAAACCCACAAGCTCTGCCAGCTTGCGAAGTCCGAAGCCTGAGGCTTTTCTTGCTCTTTCAAGGCGTTTTCCTAAATTTTTTGACATACTTCCGACTCCCCTCTTTTGTTTACATTTTACCATATTTTTAATTGTTTTGTAAACAACAAAAATATATACCACTTATTATTAGTTACTTGAGAATATGGCGGTTATCTGAATTCTTTTTAGAGACTTCCGGCACTCTTCGGAGAATAAGCGAATCAATATCGTTAAAAATAGTGAACAAATATCAATCATTTATTCATTTTCGCCTCAATTTCAGAATCGATAAAACGTCTGAGCGAGCATACTCCCCTGATGTTTTTAGATAGAAAATTTTTCAACGAACAGGTACTGTGTTCGTCCAGCGGAATCAAAAATCAGCTTTAATGGAGACAGTATGAGTACTCATAAAGTAGAGGTCGTCCGAATCACACTAGAAAGCCATCCCAATGCGGATAGACTAGCTTTAGTGCATATACACGGCTGACAGGTGGTTGTGGGGAAAGATGAGTTCATCAATGGAACGCTTGGAGTCTATATAGCGCCAGATTATGTTGTGCCGCAGGAACCCGATGAGCCAGCTAAAGCTGTAATTCTTCCATCGACATTGGAAATGCTCTCCCGTAATTGCAAAATTGTGGATGCTAGGCATCCTTCTGGAGAGGGTTACATCAAGGGATATCGGATCAAGGTTAAAAAATTCCGTGGGGAATGGAGTCAAGGGCTCCTTCTTCGAGCTCCCTTAAACTCTGTAGAAGGTCAAGATATTATGCAGCTCTTGAAGATCGGCCATTATGAACCGCCGATAGAAACAACAGCTGGTAGCGAAGCCGACATTTCCCCTGAAATCCCCTGTCCTAAATTTGATGTAGAATCCTTGGCTCAATTCAACAAAGTTCTCCATTCTGGCATGGAAATTGTCATCACGGAAAAAATTCATGGGGCGCAAGCTCGTTTTCTTTATGATGGTATTCGCTTTCATTGCGGGAGCAAAAATGAATGGAAAAAAGAAAACCCCTCCAGTATTTGGTGGAGAGCGCTAGAAACAACCAGTGGGTCTGAAGGCCTGGCCCAATCTCACCCTGAAATCACCATCTATGGGGAAATCTACGGCTCCGGCGTGCAAGATCTCAGCTATTGACTGAAGAATCGAGATATTCGGTTCGCTATTTTTGATATTTGGGATAAAAATCGATTCCTTTCCTATGAAGAAGCAAGGACCGCTGCAAACCATCTCCCATGGGTTCCAGAACTGTACCGGGGACCTTATACTGAGGAAAGGGTCAAAAATTTCACCGACGGCACCAGCACAATTCCTATGGCCGAACATCTTAAGGAGGGCATTGTAATCCGAACCTTCAATGAACTGAAGGACCCCCTTCTCGGCCGCATTGTCCTAAAAGCCGTTTCCAATACCTATCTAGAAAGAGCCTAATAATCGGAATTCAGATGTTCGTTTTTGCTGTCTACCTTCTATCATAAATACAGTTCGCAGCAGCTCGGATGAAAAAATCCTCAAAGGGAAAATGGGCAATGAGCTCCATTTCATTCCTGGGGAAGGATTTGAAAAAAAGAGGGCTGGCGACGAAAAGAAATTTTTTTCTCGCCCGGCTGATCGAAACGTTGAATCTGCGGTAGTCTTTCAAAAAGGCGCTGTGGAGGTTCTCTCGATCGGACACTGTAGCGGAGAAAAGCACGAGATCGAATTCCTGACCTTGCATGCGTTCTACCGTATCGATTTTGGGATGTCTGATGGAAAAGGGAAGGATTTCTTTCAGGGCATTGAGGATTGTATTGTTTTGGAGTCGATGCGGAGAAATAATGCCGATTTCATCGATGGGAAAAGAGTAGTCTAAGGTGAGACGTTTGACTGCCTGCGCAATCCAGAGAGCCTCTTCTTTTGAAGACTGAAGATTTCCTTCATGCTCCACAGGCACGACAACTAAGGGCTTAGCGGGGTCGAGATATGCGTCGATGGAGTCGGCAAACAAAGGGTAGCTTGACAGCTCTAGTCTTTGATCCGCTGCGGAGCTCTGAAGCTCTTGGTCATACCAATGCCGACTGACAAATTGGCAAATCAGATCATTCATGCGGTAGGTTTCATTCAATCGAAGGCGATGTTGAGGGCCGAAGCGAGAGATGAGTTCCTCTAAGATGGAACGAGCGGGGATATCTGCCGTCACAATAGGGGCTAGTTGCTGGGTATCTCCATAGAATAGAGCATTCCCTTTGCCAAATACGAGACTTAAAAGTGCGTAGGAAGGGAGCACTTGCGAGGCTTCGTCAAAAATAACCCAGTCGAAAACTCGCGGGAATTGCTTGTCTTCGAGGAGTTGATAGACAGCAAATCCTGTAGCGCCGAGAATAAAGCTTGTGTTTTGCATAAGCGGTTTACCGTCTTGCAGCGGCTCTACGCCAGACTTTGCCTCAGCAAAGCGTCCATATTTCCAGATGGGGATTTTTTCTTTTTGGTCGAGAGCGCGCGCGACTTTGAACAAAATTTGATCGATGGCTTGGTGGGTGAGCGCTGTCACTAAAATTTTGATCGGACGATGGATAGATTTTGCATGAGCAATAAGGGCGATCAATGTCCAGACGAGAAGATGGGTCTTGCCGGTGCCTGGAGGGCCTTCAATGAGGCTGATGTTTTTTAAAAATGGGAAGAGAAGAGCCTGTTTTTGCATTGAATTTAGACCCGCTCTTTCGGCGTGACAGAGATACCATTGCTCTACCCACTCTGCCGCTATTATTGGAGAGTTTTTTCCATGGCCATGGAGCATGTGGGTGAGCTCGGGTCTAAATTTAGAGTTTTTTAATCGATGTAAAACAGTTTCGATTTTGGGCGCATTCCAGTCTGTCGCACATTCATCTATGGCGTATAAGTGGTTTTTGCTGAGGGGCATTCTGTCAGACAAGGACTGGACGGAAAGGGTCCCTTCTTCGGGAGAGTAGGAAGTGAGGATGACAGAAAAGCCGTCTTGAATCTGCGTGCTATTCGCAATCGATAATTTGAGAAAGTCGCCGACTCGAAATTTGGCAATAGGCGCTTTTGGATCGATTGAAAAAAAGTAGCGAATCTCTCTCCCTTCTGAAACGATGCCTAGAAAAGCTAAGGGGCCAATGGCGCGAAATTGTTCCACGCGCGTAGACAAAGGGTTTTTCTGAAAGGCTAATATGGCAAAGGTGCGTTTTTCCCATTCCTGACGCTGCATAAATAGGTAGGTGTCAATGAGACCGGTCGCGGGAGGTGGGTCCAGTGAGCGGATATTTTTTACATGGGAAGTACACCAGCTCCAAATTTGCTTGTATAAGTCAGGAGGAACGCACACATCGTCGTGGTATAGACTGATCGGCAGAGGTGGGTTATCCATAAGGCCTAAGCACCTACTCACCTGGGTTGCGGTAAGACGCCCATCAACAGGCCAGATAAAATGTTTTTGAAGAAAAGTCTGGATCGATGGCCAGTCATCGACCTTTGGGGGCAAGTCGATGGACTCAAATTCGAGACAGACAATCGCGGGCCCGTGAGTGGAAGCCTGGTTTTTCAACAGAGTCTCTTGGTAGCAGTAAGAAAAGTAACGGCAGGAGGTGCAACTGGGGTTTAAAGTGTATTGGTCGGGAGGTTTCATCGAATCAGCTCTCCAACCAGCGATGAGATGGGGCATCCAACTTTTAAAATGGGCTAGCGCGAAGGGAGTCCGTTTTTGCTCGGCCCCGCTGCGGTGGACAAGACCTGCGCAGTCGGAAATTGTCACGGGGGCCTCTTGTAAAAGGCGCTCGAGTAAGTAGACGTAGAACGCAAGCCTCCATTTTTGGGCATAGGAGAATCCTTCCTGGTCTTTGATGTCCCACACCTCAAGACGCACACGGGATTCTTCGCATTTAAGATAGATGAGGTCAGGACTTCCCCTCATTGGGAAGGGGTGATCGATCGTGAGTTTTGCTCGCGCTAAAAATAGAGAGGTTTGGCTGGCAATTACCTCGTCAATCGCCTGTTTCAACGTAAAATCAGCAGTTTCGAAACGTACATTTTCCAATGTTTCGAAGACCTGTTTTTTAAAGTCGCTTTTTTGCCAAGCCTTTTGAAAACGAGGATGTGGCTCTATGGAAAAACCAATACGCTGAAAGTGAGCCAATCTCGGACATGTTTTTTGCGCAACATAGCTTTGTATCTGACTCGCTGTCAACCCGCGATCCACACCGTGAGGTATTTCTGGAAACGAAAGCTGCTCCCACCTCTGCCTCTCCTCTTCGAAAGACCAGGGTTTGCCCTTTAGAGGGATTAGCTTCTCTGTCGGGAGGCTATCGATTTGGAGCGGAGGAGGCTTTGGGCTAAATTCTGTGCGATATTTTTCAAAATGCTCCAACACTCTTGGATCTAGGAGACCAGAACAAATCTCTTTTTTTTGAAGATCCTCCGGCAGTGAACAGAGCCAACTGTTCCACGAAAAGGCCTGTCGCAAAAGAGGTAAATGGGTGTCCACCCACTCTTTAAATAGGAGCGCGGTAGAAGGAAGCGTTAGGGTTTCGAATGGGATCCACTCATTGCTTTCAATGCCAAGCTCATCAAAACGGACAAATAGTCCTTCGATTTTAGCGGACAATTGATGTTTGATTTGGGTGTAAAGGATAAAATTTCCAACCGTACCCAAAAACGTTTTGTAAGCGTAGGCGCCACTCTTCAGGCGATACACATAAAGGCCGTCTTTATCTTGGGCGTAAGGTTGCCTAGCATTCTCAACTAAGCGTCTCGTGCGAGTAAGCATTCCTTGCGGCAGGTAGCCACCTAACAAAATGGATCTCATAGCTTGTGCTACTTCGAAAGAAATCGGCGCTCCGCAGCCACACCAAGAAAGTTCCTTGACTATCGGCTGATCTGATACTTCGACGAAGACTTCTCGAGATGCTTTTTTTTCCTCAATCTGGAGCAATTTCAATCCTTTTCCAGTGAGTTGAAAAATATCGCCAATCTCTAGCTGCTTTATGACAGATAGGGGCAATGAGGCGATCACCTCTTTTTCTAAAATCACCTCGTATTCTTCATCTGCCGGAGGAAAATTGCTCCAAATCTGCAGTCTTTGCAAAGCGATCTTATAGCGCCATCCGCCAGAAAAAACCGCAGACTCTTGTCTCGGCTGTAGCCAGCCTTTGGCTGCCATCTCTTCCATCATTGAAGGCAGCTCAGCTGTGCTAAAAAGCGCATTTAACGAATTGCATGAAATGGCTTTTTTTGCATAGAGGCACGATAGAATTTGCTGAAACAACACGCTATAGTGATTTGCCGGAAGCCGTTTTTCTAGCTTATTTTTCAAGGCATGCTCAAATAGAGCGAGAAATCGAAGGAGATGGCGCTCTGCCTCGGCGCCATAGCAGACACCCCAAAATTTCAGGGTTTTTTGTCTGCGATTTCCCCGTCCGATTCGCTGTAAAAAGGCCATCGTCGAAGGCGGCGGCCCCATCAAGACAACGCCGTCGATATCCCCGATGTCGATGCCCATTTCTAGGGTACTTGTGGCAATGCAAAGGCTTTGTTTGCGAGCGCGAAAGGAAGATTCAATGAAACGCCGCTCTTTGGTAGAAAGATTGGAATAGTGAAGCAAGACGTTGTGAGAAAAACTCCCTTCGTAGTGCAATATTTCAAATAATTGCTCACATTTTTTGCGGCTGTTTGCAAACACCAATAACTTTTTGCATTTCCAGCGAGACAGTAGATCGTCAAAAAACGAAACTAATTCTCGGCGCTCATCTACAATGTGCACCCAGCAAGGCTCTAGCTTCCGGGTTGCAGATTGTTGATAATAAAACACATTCTTTAGATGAAAAAACGAGCTAATTTCCTCCGGATCTCCGATGGTGGCAGATAAGGTTAATATTTGCAGATCCCTTCTCGATTGCACTTCAAGCCGGCGCCGCAGGTAAGACAGTTGAGATCCACGCTCCGTCCGAAGAAAGGTGTGCACCTCATCGATGATCAGGACATGAACATGTTTTAAAAAATATTTATTTTCCGGATTTTGGCTGCCCAAAAGGACATCTAACGACTCTGGAGTGAGGATCAAAAGGTGAGGTTTTGCGTCTTGTAGAGTTTTTCCATCCCCTGTGCGAATCCCCGATTTTAGCCCTAACTGTTTATACAGAGGTTGAATCCTTCGATGCATATCCAAAGCTAATGCGCGGGTGGGAACGATGTAGAGGATAGTGAAGTGGCCAGGGTGGGTCATCAGCCGCTCTGTTGCAGGAGCCAATACCGCTTCTGTTTTCCCCAACCCCGTACCAGCTTGGAGTATGACGTCTCTTTTATCAAGAGTCGGCTGAATAAGCGCTTTTTGTGCAGCAGTTAAAGAAGCGAATCTCCCAAAAAAGGGGCGATATGTGTTAGGAAGCTGTTCTAGTGCAGATAATGTCGAGCTGATTGATCAATGCCTTTAATTTGAATCTCGTTTCCTGCATTTTCAGTTTTTCAAGCAGGTCTCTCATTTGTTGTTTGATTTCCGGCAGTTTAGCTGCAATGTCGATTTGATAGGCTTCCGCATAAAGATTGATGAGGCGATCCTGCAGAGCTTCCCAGCGGGTTAAGGGGGAATCCTGAAGTCGGATGATCTGCAAATTCTTCCAAATTTCAGCGTAATTTTGGGGAAATTGCGGGGCTTCACCGCCATATTCCTCACAGCGCACTTTATCGAAAAAAGCTTCCGTGAAAGCGAACACAGGATATACAAAGCCGCCATGTTCGAAAAACTGGCTGAGAATTTCATAGCTCTTGATTCGGGCGCTGAGACGCCCTTGTGCGATCGATTCTGCCTCGTCGAAAAACAACACCAATCCCTTGTAGCCCATAGCATTGAGAAGCTTGCCTAAAGATTGAACCATTTGGACGTATGGAGCATTTCCGCGGGCAGTCAGCGGTTGTTCCCGATACCCCTCAACCTCCCTAGCCTTCAAAATTTGTTTTAGATGAGCGAGGGGCAGATTATGGCCCATTAATGTCTGTTCTAACCAATAGTCAAAGTCTTTGGGCTTTAACCCATTCTTCATTCCTCCTCTTTTAAGAGGGAGCTTATTTTTAGAAAGCATGGCTTGCAAAATCATGCGAAAACGATGAGGCATGTCATCCAACACCTCTAATGAACATTTTTTCCATGCTTCAACAAACGACTCTCCGGTAGGCATTGAGAGATTCTTTATTACAGATTGATACACAACCGAAAATTGATAAAAAGGTACCTCTCTTATATCTAGCTGAACCAAGCTCACTGCATATCCTTGAGATAGCGCTTGCCTCTGTAAATAGGTCAACTTATGGGATTTTCCCTGTCCATACGAACCGCAAATGCACAAATGACTCGACTGCCCCTTCTCTAAAGCTTCAAGCCCCTTTGAAAAATTTTGGATGATAACCTCATCCTCCATTGTTAAACGATCTACTGCGACCGGGTCAAAGAGGCCGACTCTCAACCGTTCAATCGCTCGTCGTACAGGAAAAATTCCCATTTTATGCATCCCACGCAGGTTCGAGCTTCTCCGTTTTTTCTAGTTCCATTTCCTTGTGGCTGGCGAGTAGATTTTCGGTGAGATTGAAATCTTGCGCAACATGCCCCTGTTCCGCCATATCGAGAAAACGGATCATCTGCTTGATGAATAGACGCACTTCGCTCAAAATCCCCATCTCTTCCTGTTGTTGACACATATCTGCAATCAGATTCTCAGAGACCGTGTCCCTAGCCTCCCACCGATAGGAGATTTCGTGGATTTTTCGTAAACAAACGCCGAGATCGATTAATTCTTGCCGTTTGAGCGGCGTTTTATGCAAATCAATGAGCGTGCCGCGGTAGTTCAGGGACTCAGAATCCCCAACCGAACGGATACGGCTCCAGAGCGCGTCATAGGATTTAAACCCTTTTTCCGACAAAAGCACGTCAGGAATGAGAGAAAAAAACAGCTGCAAATATTCAGAATGTTCGGCGTTATCCATCAACAAGCGAATGTTCTCGTAGGCTGCGCTGCGAATGGAAGTCCCTTGCGCCAACACCGTCTCTAGCTCATCTAAGAGAATAATCAATCCCTTATGGCCAGTGAGCTTTAAAAAGGAGATCAATGACTGCAAAAACGTCTTGGCTGTAGACTTATTTAAAACTTCAAAGATGTGGAATTTCGTCAGATTTTTTTTGGGGATTTTTTTCCCTTCCAACCACTGATACAACAGCTCGTGCGAACTAGCAGTCTCTTCTGGAAGCTCATTTTCAGCGGGCGTGCGCAAAAGCCCCATCAGAGCATTGACAAAGTTGATATCCAACTTGGGCACCCCGCGCAAAGACTGAAGAAGCGTTTCGCGATCAACATCTATCTTTTTTTGTTTTTCGATCCACTGCTGCACTAACGACCGGATGCCAACTCCCTCAAATCGCCCCCGCAGTTGCAAAACGACCTCTTGGTAGATGAGCTCGAACTTGTGGACAGGAATGTCGCGTGTTAAAACAACAAAAGAGGAGGCAAACTGTTTTTGCAGCGCGAGCTGGCGGATCACCGACATAAAATGGGTCTTCCCATCTCCATAATCGCCATTGATAAATCGAACCTTGCCTCCGCCCTCCGCAATGAATCCATCCAAATCTTCCTCGACAAATCGTAACCAGTTTTGGCGTCCTACAGTGAAAAACGCCACATACTCTGTAGGGACAAGCCCCTTTCTCAGACTCTCTATAATTGCTCTTGCTTGGAATGGTTTCAGCTGCGCAATATCTTCTTTTGTAATCATATTAGCTCTTCACGAAGGAGGCGTGGGAAATTTGCCGTTTTTCCCCCATTTGATCGATAAGCCACAGCGACTTAATTCTGCCAGAAGCTAAGCGAATGCAATACCCGCCTTCTGTAGCAGAAACGTCCGAGGTAAAAAGGCGCCAGAGATCGACGGCAAACTGCTGAATGCTATAGCCTTTAAACTTTGCCTTGTCCATATTTTGCAAAAAAGCTTTACTCTGCAGCGACCAAACATAATCAGTGTACAATTGGCAAACAGAAACTGCATCCCCCATCCCTTGCTTCTCCTTTTTCACGATCTCTTGATAGCACGTAAATAAGGAATCAATAAATGGCTGTGGTTCAAAAACAGAATCATACAGCTTCCGTTTGAGGTTCAGAGCGGCAGACACAATGCGTTTTGGATCGAACGATTTGATCGTGAGCTCACCCAGCATTGTCTGTCTTGTAGCGAAGTTTACCTCACCTTCAATCCCCTTCAGCACAGAAAATCGAGGCAGGTCGATCTGCATAGGAAGCCCAGCCTTCTCCGCGGCTTGCATCAAACCGTTCTTAAATTCCGATTTATACTGTTCAATCTGTTCGTCCGCGTACGCTTGCAACTGAGAGAAAATCGATGCGCAGCCCCCAAGGCTTGCATTCTCTAATACTTCGCTAACCTGCTTGCTTTTTAGCAGCTCATCCAATTGAAAAAAGTCATTCTTTTCAATACACTGAATGCATTTTTTGATAAAATCGGAGCTTTTCTGTCGCCGATTTAGCTCCTGCTGAAATGGCTTTACAATCTCTCCGAGATGATGCTTGGCATCTTCCACATTTATTGACTGTTCCAATAAGGTCATACGCGCCCGCCCCTTTATTAAGGGGACAAGCATAGCCAACAATGGAAATAGCATTCAACAGAAATGTTTGGACTGAAATCCCTTTGCTCTTTCTATCCAACTCGTTATTCATTGAACACTTACGGATTTATCGTAGGTGAAAACCTGAAAAAGCTTTGTCATGGACAAATAAATGCGTCTAATATAGCACAGATGAGCAAGATGGCTGCAAACGCGTAGAAGGGCAAGCCAAGCAAAAACAAGCGCCTTATTTGTTTGGTTGATTGCGAAAATACCTTGACCACATAAGATAGATGCTCACAGGAACAGACAAGGGAAGACTCGACATAGCAAGGATAATAACGCCTATTGTAAAGAGAGTTTCTGTGGGGCGCTCGAGAGCAAGCATGGAACAAACAAAAGCCATGCCTAGTAAGACAGGAAAGGCAACGACGTAAATGGTGGTGCAAATACCTAATCCCCATTTGAGCATTTTAGGTTGCATGACTAGGGTCTTTTGCGGAGGGTTTGACATACTATTGACGATATTTTTAAATAATTTGTCTCAGGCGAACATCCGACGTATTGCGTGATAGAAGTATGGTACAACGCCAAGAAGAACAAAAACACCTGCCATCACATAGAAAGGAATGCAAGAAAACAAGCGAGCTTTCCTATATTGCTCACGGAAATAACGCGACCACATGAAATAAATGCTGATGGGAATAGATAGAGGAATGCAGAACACAATGAACATAATCACCCCAACGAAAAAAGGAGTGATACGGGGACTATCAGATACCATTGAAGAAAGCAACGCCATGTAAAGTAGAAAGGGGAAGAGAAGCACATAAATGACGGTGCAAAGAATCATCTCCCGTTTGCATTTTTTAGATGATGTTGGTTCTAATTCTGCGGGGCAATCTGTCATGTTATTTGCGATATTTGTTAATGATTTTTTGCACCGTTGCTTGATAACAATCACTCATAAACTTATGTTTCCAGCGGCTATCTAGATCAGGGTCTAAGATCGTTAAATTTATAATGCGAGAAAACAGATCTTGATAATATTTAATCCTTCCTTCAGTAAACTTTTGTATCACCTTGGTATCAATTGAATCTAGCTCTAAAACAGCATCGAAAAAAGACCAGTCTTGAATCATTTGAGCATCGGTTAACCCTTCTTTGCATGCATGGTAGCGTTTGAGAGCAAGTGTTTGCAGGTTGGGCGGATCCCATAAGACATACAAAATCGGCAGCACTAGCGTAGTTATGTGAATCAGGATGACTCTTTCCTGCTGCAATGAATGATCCTCCTCCAAATGTGAAAATACGAAACCGCCCTGCAATGTTCGGTTTCAATAACTCAAGCGCATGTTCAAGGATAATGCCTCCTTGACTATGGGCAAATAGGACAATAGGAGATTTTTCCTCTTCCTCTAAAGCGAGCAGATACTGCAAAAATTTGACTGTACGATTAATCACGGGAATATCAAAGGACGTTTTTAAAATGACACAGTCGCCAAGATCAAGAAGCCATCTCGTATCATTTTGCATGGACAAAACACGCTCACCTCCTGCTATAGAAGAGATCTTTGTCGCAGCTTCTAGGGCATCTTCTTTGGTGTTGAAAATGCCATTGATAAACGCCCAGATGCATTGCCCCTTTTTCTGCATACCGACGACTCTCAAAAGAGGAGCCGCATTCTCTTCAAAAAATCGTGCGGTAGGTAGATGGACATTCTGAATACAATGATCAGGTCTGGAACGCAAATGAACGCTCCCACCATATTGATGGACAATCACAGCATCTAATCGATTAGATCCGGCCCACTCAAGAGCTTCTTTTTTAGAGAGAACAACATTACCACCAATCAGATAAGTGTTCTCCAAATCACCGTTTTCGATCTTTCCAATAATTTTTGGCAGCAGATAAAACTTTTCGTCGCCTTTCAAAACATAACCACACAGCTTTTCAATGCCAAAAAGCAACTGACTAAATTCTTGCTTGCTGAGCGTCTTGACCTTAGTTTGAAGAGAAATACCTGTCAAACCCGATAATCGATTGGCAAAATCATCTGGGTTATTCGGTTGATAGTGCTTAGCGATAGTTTTGAGCGACCCTTTGAAATATTTCTTAGAATGAAGCCAACTAGATAGCGCTTCACGCCCATTTTCTGGGCTGGCAAAAATTGCATAACGGCCAAAATGGCCTATAGAGCCGCCTTGCCTAGAGAAAAATCGGCTAGCATTATGAACCAATCCAGGGTTATTCAAACGCCAAGCTAAGCAGCCGCCAGTCGCAGCATATTTATTTCCTGCTGAGTCCAGATAAAAAACAATATTGCCATCTTGGCTGTAAGCCGCTTTATACATGGCCAAGCATCATATCAAAAGAAGATGTTTTTCTCCACGCAATCAAGCTGGCGATCATTAAATTTTCCTTGAAAAAGTGTTGCGCTTGGCTTAGCATCTCTTCCCATGTATGGTTTCCTGGCGCAAGCTCTCACGATTCTACTTCCCTTTGGAGCTGGAGATTCCCTCCATCCAATCGAATGCGAGTCGGAACTCTTCGAAACAGTTTTTGATACGAATGTCCATATCGAGGCAAGCGTATCGTATCCGCGTGTGCCAGAAACCAGCCTTCTTGCACGCTATGTGAATGAAGCCATAAGAAAAGAAGCCTGTGAATTGCACGACACCTTTGTGCAAGAGATGAGCACCCCGCAGGAAGAACTTTGGGAAGAAGATGGCGATGAACGAACCTTGCGCTATGAATTAAGTTTGGTTCATTCTACTCCTGACTTGTTGAGCTTTTATGGCAGCAAATACCAATATCGCGGCGGCATTCACGGATCTGTGCGGTACATAACAAAAACATTCTGCCAGCAAGATGATATAATTCGCGAGCTGACCTTAGATGATCTTTTCTTTCCTGGACATCGGGAATGGCTTTTCCAGTATTGCGAAAGCTATTTTAGGTTAAATCGATGTGGGTATTACAATGACGATGACCATTCTTGGATCGGATTCAATCAAGAAGATTTAGATGCTTTCCTTCTGACTGAAAAGGGCCTTCTCCTCCTTTTTCAGAACTATGTTGTGAGCGGATATGACGACTACCCAATGACCTTGCTTATCCCCTATAATAAACTCATCACTATAGCCAATCCTGCTAATCTCACATCTTTTCTATGTGAGCGGAAAAAATGAGCTCTCAACTTACTCATAACCAATCACAAAGCATCGAGATCTTGTTAGATCATATTTTAAGAATTCAAGGGAACAAGATCATCACTCTTGTCATTGGGAGCCATCCGTTTACCATTGATATTAAAGCAAATGGCCAAATTGGCTATCATGTTGGCCACAAACAACTTTTCATAGCCAAACTTCATCGTGCACTTGTTGAGGGAGGAGGAATGACTATTCGTCAATTTCTATCTATAAGTGTATCGCGAAAGTTGAAAAATAGAGAAAAGGGATGGCTCCCAGAGAAAACTCTATATGGAGTTGCTTTTCAAAACGGTGAGTGGGTAGGTCTTGAGGCTGAGGCTATGCAACAAGCCCACGAAACAGATTCGAGCACAGAAGAACCGCTTCCACGAGAAGAGGGCGTTCATTATCAAACTTTTCCAATCTGCTGAACCAGCACCAAAAGCACGTTAATAACTAATGCTCTTTACGCCACTTATGATTGGCATATCTCCGTGGACCATTTGTGGACCACTGACATACAAAAAAGGGCAACTAATGCCGACAGTTCGCAGTAGCTGGAAAGGGGCGCTTTCCGCTATGATTTCGGGGAGTTAGCTGCTGGGAAGTGGCGGGGGCGTCAGCGGACTCATAACCCGTCGGTCCCTGGTTCAAGTCCAGGTTGCCTCACATTTCTTTCTGGCTTCATAAGGCTGAAGCTGAGCTGGTTGCGATAAAATTTAGATAAGCCCACTCTTTTTTGGGTGTTGCTTTCTGTGTTTTACGTGATTCGTATTCCTTTTTCCAAAAAGAGGCAAATTCCTGATAGGTTGGTGGATCTCCCTTTGCCCATCTCTCGTTAATCCAATCGATTCCAAAGGCTGTAAAGTGAAAATGATCTCCAATTAGTTCCTTGAAAAACATTCGAGTCACCAGATCATTTTTATATGCTCCAATCAGGATTTTCGTTTTTGGTTGAAGTGGATATTTCTCTCCCTTGCGAGCTCTAGAGCTGTCAGGAAAATCAATCAATTCTTGTTTCTTGCCAGATTTGAAGTAGGCCAAAATCCGCAAAATCAAATCTTTCTTCTTCCCAGACGATGAGAGCTGGGGTGTCAAAAATTGCAAGCAGCTGCTCCGCGTAACTGTTCCTGATTTTGTTCCAAAAATTTATTATCATTCTTCATAAATGCCCGGTCCAACCAAGCATCAACGTCTTTACACTTCACGCTCGTCATGGCTTTGTGAACCAGTTCCTCAGAGAACTCGCCTATTCGGCTGCTCATACATAAAATCAATCGGCCCAACCCATTCAGACCTGATCGTTACCCATAAGTCTAAAATTTAGTATGCTGTTTCGTTTTTTACACGGAGCAGGTATCATGAACAGGCAATGGATTCGCCAACAATTTGAAAAGATCGATATGAAAGATGCTCGCCTAGA
>Ga0209542_10004755_pt1 | contig 27681 bp, 31 predicted proteins | sample RifCSPhighO2_01_FD_184028 | JGI IMG/M metagenome (GOLD analysis project Ga0209542, IMG submission 184028) | Soil microbial communities from Rifle, Colorado - Rifle CSP2_plank highO2_0.1 (SPAdes) (version 2) | ecosystem: Environmental > Terrestrial > Deep subsurface > Rock core/Sediment ...
CATCTTTTGGGGGATTAACAAAAACACCTTCTGAGGTTAATACATGATATCCAAGCTGAAGCCATCTTTTGTCAAGAATCTTTTTTTTGACATAAGTTAAATGTTCATGAGTTATAGAAATTGATTCTGAGGTTGTTGCTGGTCTGAATGAGATTTGTGGAAGGGCTGGGGAATGATAAAATGATTGCTGCATTGCTACAAGATTATCAATATAAGTGCCTGGACCAAATGCTGGGCATCTTGCCATTAAGGTCTTCCCTTTATGATTAAAATGCAATATATCTGCTTCTGGCAAAACCTTTGGTCTTGGATGTGCTTTGATTACTCCGTATCGGTTTTCCATTTTAGTTTAACTCGCTATTTTTATTGATAATGATGCTATTTGAAGGTTTATAAATCTTTTGTTTTGTTACTACTTTGAAGTTATCTTTGTTTATCGTAATATTTAAATAGTTGGTAATATTATGGTATTATGGGGATATTACCATGGCAGGAGAAACAATCAGCTTTACAGCTCCGGAATTATTGAAGATGGAGATAGAGGCATCTGCGAATATTGGGTATTATGATAACAAGAGTGAATTTTTAAGAGATGCTACCAGAACCTTATTGGCTGCAAGAAAAGATTTAAGGATTGCAATTGCCTGCGAGCTTTACAAAAAAGAGAGGATTTCTTTAGGCAGGGCTGTTGAAATCGCTGATATGAACTATGAGGAAATGAGAAAAATACTAAAAGAGAGGGATATTAAAATTAAAAATATTTCTGAAACTATTAATGAGGTTAAGAAAAGAGCCAAAAAAATAGAGGGATGAACTTGATAGTTTCTGATACTGATTTTCTAAGCTCATTTGCGAAGATTGGAGAGCTAAACCTTTTATTTAAAGTTCTAAAGACAAATGAGATTGTTATTCCTGATGCAGTTTATAATGAACTCAAAAAATCTATTGTATTTGATAGCTTATTGCCTTTCTTTTCAGATAAAGACAGGAAGATTATTGTTAAAAAGATTGTTGCCTGTAATTTTCCAGATTATCTTGGAGCAGGAGAGAAGGAGGCAATTACTCTTGCACAAAAAATGAATATAAGGCTTTTGATGAATGATAAAGTAGCTGGATTATATGCAGAAAAATTGGGTGTGAATGTTGTAGACATTCCTTCTTTTCTATTTTATTGCAAAGAAAAGAAATTTCTCGATATTTCGCAGTTAAAGAATTTGATAGCTAAGCTTAAAGCTAAGGATTTTTATGAACTTGAGAGAGAAATTGAGATTGGACTCATTTCTGAAAAATAGTTATTTTATCTTATTAAACCTGATTTCGAATTCTTTGTCTTTGATTTTGAATGTTTCCTGATGCTGGGGATTTGATAACTTTGTTATCTTTTCAGCTCCCACTGTTTTCTTGATGGTTAATTCATCTAATTTTATTTGAGAAATTAGTTCTAATTGGATTTTATCTTCTTTTTTTAATCCTGCTTTTTTTCTTAAATCCTGGATTCTTCTGATAACTTCTCTTGTGTAGCCTTCTTTTTCCAGTTCTTTGGTCATGGTTGTGTCAAGAGCTATTGTCAATTCCTCTTTTGCTGTTTTTGTGAATTTTAATTTTTTGCAATTAACCTGGAGCTTGATGAGTTCCTGGAGTTTTTCAGCTGCTTTCAATTGCTCTTCTTTTGTGTTTATTTCAACTTGGCTTAGAGGCCATCTCACTCCAATTTGCTGTTTATTTCGTTCATTTAATATTTCCTGAATTACCTTCCTCGTGTGGTTCATATTCGTTTCGAGCTCTAGATTAATCATTTTTTTATCCTCTTTTGACCATTGGGTTAAATGGACCGATTTATTTTCAATGCTTTGATAGAGATAATCTGAAATGTAGGGTGCAAATGGTGCGAGCAACTTGCTTATTCGTTCCCAGATATATTTGAAAACATATCCTACTGTTTCATCCTGCTCTGATCTTTCTCTGATTAATTTGATGTAGGTTCTTGATAAATCATCATTAACAAACTCAGTCATTAATGACAAGCATTTTTGATAGTCGTGCTTTTCAAGTCTTTCTGTGTATTCCTGGATTAATGTGTTTGTTCTTGAGAGGATCCAGGAATCTTCTAACTGGAGTTTTGGCTTTTTTGTTGATTTTAGATTTTGGCTGTATTGATAGGAATTCCAAAGAATGTTTAGGAAAGGGGATATTTGCTGTTTTAATAAATTAATCCCAAAGCGTTTTTGATCTCCCGGGTCATTAATACAGAATTGTAATCTGCAGGCATCCACTCCAACATCGTCGAAAACTTCCCATGGATTGATGACATTGCCCTTGCTCTTCGACATCTTTTCTCCAAGTTCATCAACAATATGACCTGCACAGACAACGCTTTTATAAGCTGGCTTTTCAAACAATAATGTGCCAAGAACATGCAATGTGTAGAACCAGCCTCTTGTTTGGTCGATTGCTTCTGAGATAAAATCGTATGGAAAACTCTTGTTGAACATTTCCTTGTTTTCAAATGGATAATGAAACTGGGCGAATGATGCTGAACCGGAATCATACCAGCAATCGATTACATCTGGAATACGCTCCATTGATGATTTGCATTTTTTGCATGGGATTTTTATTGTGTCTATGATTGGTTTGTGCAGGTCAATTTCTTTTTTTATTCCTGCTGATTTTTTTAACTCCCCTATAGAACCTATGCAGATTTCATTATTACAATTATTACAGCGCCAGATTGGCAATGGTGTGCCCCAGAATTTTTTTCTTGATAATGCCCAGTCTTTTGCTCCTTCCAGCCAATTTCCAAAGCGTCCTGATTTAATGTGTTGAGGAATCCAAGTAATTTTCTCGTTGTTTTTTAACAATTCTTTTCTGAATGAGGAAACTTTAATGAACCATGAGTTCATTGCGTAGTATATCAATGGAGTTTGGCATCTCCAGCAAAAAGGATAACTATGAGTATAAGATTCTTTTTTGAATAAGCTTCCTTGTTCATTTAATTTTATTATTATTTTTATATCTGTGTCTTTTACAAATAATCCTGAAAAATCGGGAATTTCTTCTGTGAATTTTCCTTTTTCGTCTATAGGTTTTACGAAATCTATTTTATTTTCTTTACATGCTTCATAATCATCCTCTCCAAATGCCGGGGCTAAATGAATCAAACCTGTGCCCTCTCCGGCTATAACAAAATTTACGGCAATTGTCCTGAATGAGTGTTTTAAGCCCTTGAAGTAAGGGAATAATGGCTCGTATTCTAATCCTAGAAGCTTTTCTCCTTTTAATTCTTCCAAGATTTTTTCATTTGGAAATAATTTTTTTGCTGCTTCTTTCACTACAATATACTCTCTGTCTTTTTCTTTGATTACAACATACGTTAATTTTTTATCTATCCCTATTGCAAGATTACTTGGCAATGTCCAAGGAGTTGTGGTGAAGGCTAAAAGATAACGTTTTGCGTTTTTTATTTTAAAACTAACATAGATTGCTGGCTCTTTGACTTCTTTATATCCTAGAGCAACTTCATGCGAGCTTAATGGCGTTTCGCATCTTGGGCAATAAGGAACTACCTTGTCTCCTTCGTATAATAACTTTTTATTGTACAATTCTTTTAATGACCACCAGACAGATTCAATGTACTCGTTGTCCATTGTGATGTAAGGGTTTTCCAGGTCAACCCAGAAAGCCATTTTCTCTGTCAGCTTATTCCACTCCTGGATGTATGAGAAAACAGATTCCCTGCATTTCTTGTTGAATTCTTCTATTCCATAATTTAGAATTTCTTTTTTTGAGTTTAATTTTAGTGCTTTTTCAATCTGGACTTCTACAGGCAGTCCATGACAATCCCAGCCGGATTTTCTTGGAACTGTGTAACCCTGCATGTATTTGAATCTACAGACTAAATCTTTGAATACCCTCACTTCAACATGATGGAGAGCAGGAGGGGCGTTTGCTGTGGGGGGGCCTTCTAAGAATGAAAATAATTTCTTCTTTGAATCGTACTGCAAGCTTCTTTTAATTTCTTTTTCCTGCTTTTTCCAAGATTTTGCTACAGAATCCTCAACTTGCTTAAAATCGTACATTTCCTTCAATAGCTCAGGGGAATTTATAAATCTTGCTAGCTAAATCTTTATAAGCACTTTTTTTCTTTATGAAGAAAAAACTTGCACTAAAAAAGAAACAGAATGAAAAACTTGCACTAAAAAAGAAAGAAAAGTATATACTTGCATTAAAGAAAAACCCTTTTAAAAGGGTATAAGAGAGCATACAGTATGGAAGAGGATAAAATTTGGATTGAGAAATACAGACCTAGAAGCTTTGATGAGATTATGGGGCATGATGTTATTGTTTCCAGATTAAAATCTTTTGTTGAAAGAAAGAATATTCCTCATTTATTGTTATCCGGACCTGCTGGTGTTGGAAAAACCTCTATTGTCCTGGTGATTGTTAAAGCATTATATGGAGAGAGATGGAAGGAAAATTTTCTTGAGTTGAATGCAAGTGATGACAGAGGGATAGATGTTGTAAGAACAAAGATAAAAGATTTTGCCAAGACAATTGCAATTGGCGAGGTTCCGTTTAAAGTTATTTTACTGGATGAATGCGATTCTTTAACTTCGGAAGCGCAGCAAGCATTACGAAGAACTATGGAGCAGTATTCTGGGAATTGCAGATTCTTCTTAAGCTGCAACTATTCAAGCAAGATTATTGACCCTATTCAGAGCAGATGCACAATATTCAGATTTAAGCAGCTGGAAAAGAAGGATGTTGAGAAGATTGTTGAGAATATTGCTGGAAAAGAAGGATTAAAGATAAAAGACAATAGCGTGGATGCTTTATACGAGATTGCTAACGGGGATGCCAGAAGGGTGGGAAATATTTTACAGAGCTGTGCTTCTTTAAGCAAAACCATTACTCCTGAAATAATTTATGAGATGAGCAGTTCTGCTAAACCAAAAGAGATTCAAAACCTGCTGGATGAGGCTTTGATGGGAAATTTTTTAAAAGCGAGAACAATACTTCTTGATGTGATGTTAAAACATGGGCTTTCAGGGGTTGATGTTGTTAAGCAAATTCAAAGAGAAGTTTTTCATTTGTCAATAGCAGATAAGATAAAAATTGGGATGATTCAAGATTGTGGGGAGTGCGAGTTTAGGCTTGTTGAAGGCAGTGATGATTATGTGCAGTTAGAAGCTTTGATTGCGAGGTTTTGTTCAAGGAGTGCTAGATGAAAGTAAATTTTAGATATTCAACACCTTATGATGAGATGTTAAGTATTATGAGCGGGGAAGAATTGTCACATTCTCAAACCATGATTGCTAAAGGGTATCTTGGGAAAATTAATGAGTACTGGGGGAAAGAAGGAGCTAAGATAGCAAAAGAGATTGAAAAAGTTTCCGGGCTTAAGTTTAATAAAGATATTGAAGGCTTTGTTGTTTCTGAGATGGCTTTTGAAGCTATTTCTCATCCTTTTACAATAAAGATGTGTGATGATTTCAATAGATTAAGAGGGATACTTGTTCATGAGTTGCTGCATGTTTTGATGGTTCAAAACGAAGTTAAAGTTTTGAACATGGTTAATCGATTACAAGGAGATAGTAACTTTAAGGTTCATTTTCCAGTTTTGCTTTGTGAGAGAAGAGTTTTGGAAAATTTGTATGGGAATTTTAAAGTTGAGAAAAGAGTTGAGGACCTGGATGAGGTCTGGAAAGAAGTTAATAGGGTTTACCCTGGATTTAAAAAATCTGGTAGAAAAGGGATTGAGTTTATGAGGGAATATGCTGCTGGTAGAAAAGTATAAACCTAGAGATTCTAAAGAGATTATTGGACAGGAAAGAGCTGTTCATGAACTCAGAGAGGCTTTAAGAAATAAAGAATCTTGTTTAGTTTATGGGGGTGTTGGGAATGGAAAGACTTCTGGGGTGTATGCTGCTGCTTCTGAACTTGGATACGAGATTTTTGAGTTGAATTCTAGCGATTCTCGTGGGAAGGAAGCTGTTAACTTGCTGTTAAGCGGGGCTGTTGAACAGGCCAGTTTGTTTAGCAGGGGCAAGATAATCCTGGTTGATGATGTTGATGCTTTATCTGGGAATGATAGAGGAGGGTTGCAGGAGATTATGAATTTTATGAATAAGAGTCATGTTTCTTTTGTGTTTACTTGCTATGATGTTGACAATGATAAATTTAAGCAATTGAAAAAAGAATGCAGGTTGATTGAGTTTGGAAAGGTTGATTCTTCCAAGATATTTAATCACCTTAAAGATATTTGTGAGAAAGAGAATATTGAATTTAATGAGTCTATGTTGAAAGAAATTTCAAGAAAATGCGATGGAGATATTAGAAATGCTGTTAATGAACTTGAGATGGCTTTTGTTGAAAATGAGAATAATGACTTTTCTTACAAAGATGCTAGAGGGGTTGTGGATGAAACTTTAAACTTGATTTTTAAGAGCAAAAACTTTGAGGCTATTGAAAAATCATTTGATTCTTTAGATTGGAACTTTGATGAGATTATGCTTTGGGTTGATGAAAATATTCCATATGAATATGATGTTAAATCTTTAGAGGATGCTTATTCTGCTTTAAGCCTTGCTGACATTTTTAAAGCTAGAATTAGAAGACGACAATATTATAGGTATATGGTTTATCAAAAAAGTTTTATGAGCTATGGTGTTGCTGTTGCTAAAAGTGAGAAGAGGTCTGGAATTATAAAATATAAAAGACCTGGAAGATTATTAAAGATTTGGATTATGAATAGGAAGAATATGGCTAAAAAAGAATTGGCTGGAGAGATTGCTGAGAAGATTCATGTTTCTAAGAAACGAGCTTTTAAAGAGCTTGAGTTTATGAAATTTAAGCCTTTTCTTTTGTAAAAGAAAAGCATTAGTGGAAAAGAAAACACAAAAAATTCTAGGAGAAAAGGAAACAACATTTAAATACTTCTGTTTATTTGAGAGATGATGGCTAAGAATATTCCTTTAGGAGTAAAAATAATTTCTGTTATTTACTGGATTAGTGCTGGTTTGCTTGCACTTCTTGGATTGTTGATGATGCTGTTTTCTTCTTCGATAAACGAAGTTTTGTCTCTTATGCTTATTGGTCTGCCTTCCTGGGCGTTTATCGTTCTTGGGTTGTTTTTGGTTGGACTGGGAATATTGAGCTTTTTTATTGCTCGAGGATTATGGAAAGGAAGACAATGGGCTTTTACTCTTGCAATTCTTTTTGCTGTTCTGGGAATAATTAATGATATTGTGAATTTAATCCTTGGAAAGATAAACTGGCAGTTGATTATTGGACTTGTGTTTAATGTGATTGTATTTTCTTATCTTGCTTTTAACAAGGATGTCAGAAAGGCTTTTCCTAGAAAATGATAAGATGTGATTAAATTTTTGAATAGCATATTCTCCACAACCTCAATCTTTATAAACAAATTTTTTTTCTTTCTAAAGAATAAAGAAAAACATTTATTAAAAAAGAAACGATGTTTTTATAGAAAAAACAAACAAGAGGTTGAAATTATGCTGTTAAATGAGATTGCTCCCAAGCAGGGCAAAATTAATATTGAATTGGAAGTTGTTTCTGTGGAGCCTGCGAAAGAATTCCAGAAGTTTGGCCAAAAAGGGAGAGTTGCTGTTGCAACTGTGAAAGATGATTCTGGAGAGATGAAAATGACTCTTTGGAATGATGAAATTGATTTTGTTAAGCCTGGAATCAAGATTAGAATTACCAATGGGTATTGCAATGAGTTTCAGGGTGAGAAACAATTAACAGCTGGCAGATTTGGAAAGCTGGAAGTTATTTAAAAGTTCTTAAAGTGGATTGCAGTGCCCTTATTTGATTGAGTGAAGATTCTAATCTCTTTTTTTCTTCTCCCAGTTTTGCAACAAACTCATCTAAAAAATTTTGCGGAGTGCCTTCGGCACTTACGACAACTACCCGACCATCGCTGTTGGAATTCTCGAGAACGTTGCTGCTGGAAAACCAGCCCCTGACCCTGTTAAGGCAAGCACGAGCCAGCCCTTCACTTCTTGGACCATAGTCCCATTTAAAGTCAGATAAGTCTCTTATACTTTCTTTTGAAGTATCATCTTTTAATCTAAAACTTAAACCATAAGCAGAATCTTTATCTTCTTCATTTTCCAATATGAAAAATGGCAATAGCTTTCCTGCTTCAAGAGGTATGCTTCTTTTTTTAAATTGCTCTGCTAATTTTCTGGCAAGCAAGTTATTGGGTTTGTAAGAATCTCTTCCCGTTACCAAAGCAAGTCCGCAATCAATATAATTTCCTTTGCCAAAAGAAGGCTCGTAACTTATTGCTGTTTCTAAATCAGGTCTTTCTGCTAATCTTTCTCCTGATGGAAGCAAACCTGAATTTGCTAGATGAACTAACCTAAAAGGATTTGAGCCTGCTAAATCTCCATCTTGACTCCCGAATTTTCCAAGAGTTTCTCTTGCGGTTGGATTGTAATGCTGGATAGAATCCAGATAAGCTGGTAAAGAAGAATGGTTTAGAATTGCGACTCTTTGAATTTCTTTTGGTGGTTCTTGCAATTCTGGCAACTGAGGCAATTCTGGCATCCTATATAAAAAAACTTGTTTTGTCATGATGTTGGAATGGGTATTCCTTTTATAAACATTTCGTTTTGTTACTACTTATAAATGGATTTTAGAAGAAAGGATTATTCTGCTGATAACTCTTCAATCTCTCTTATCTTTTTTGGATTTAAACTTACTTCTAATCCGTAATGTGTTGGCTTGGATAAAAGAATCTGCTCCTTGAGCAATTCTTCAATGGCTTTTCTTACCTCTTTTGAAACCCTTAATTCATTTGATAATCCCTTCGGAAGATTATTGATGCTGGTGTGCTTATGAAGCCACATCCTTTTTCTATACAGTTTCCTTACTATGAATTTTTTTATTATTAATTTCTCTTCCATGACAACTGCTGAAAAGGAGTTCTTATATTTATAGTTTTCTTTTTGTGAACCATGGCTTTTAAAATAGAAATATTTAAATAAGGGGGTATGATGTTTATTTCTATGGATGAAAAAAGTGTGTTCGTGGAATACTTTGGAGATTACCCTTTAGTTAGAGTGCTGGACTTTTTAATAGAGAGCAGAGAGATGGATTACAGTATGACTGAAATTGCCAAAAACTCTGGAGTGGGATGGACTTCTTTTTCTGAGATATGGCCCCGATTAATCCAGAGAGAGATTGTTGTGCTTACAAGGAAGATAGGGAATGCTAAGCTGTTTAAACTTAATATTAAAAATATCTGGGTAAAAGAGCTGATACGCATGGACAATGTGATTACGAAACTGGAAACTGAAAAATTTCTTGCTCAAGAAGTTAAGATTACGCATCATACCAGAAACAGTTAACAGCGGGAAGATTTGGAAAGCTGGAAGTTGTTTAGAATTTTAAAATAATAAATGAAATAAATCTTATTTTTCGGCGCGCGCCTGCGGCGCAACTTGTACCCCGAAAGCATCCCCGCCCCTGCTGCCGCCGCGATAGCCGTCGACATAAAGCCTGTCGTCCAAGCCCCTGTTGGAATCCAGAGCGGAAACTCTCAAAACAGGCTCGATAGATGCATCAAATTCAGAAACTCTTACACCACCTGGGTAATTTTCTTTAGAGGATATTTTTTTAAGATTCAATGCAATTTTTCTATCGGTATACTCGAGCAGTCTTGCTAATCCCGACTCTGCAAATTCTCCGCTTTCTTGAACCCCCCTCTTAAATGAATCATAAGGTGCAAAACCGAAATCGTTATTTCCTAGGTAAATCCCATGAGATTTTTTGCATGCATTTAAATGTGATTTTAAAATATTTTCATCAACTATCGGACTATCTTCCTGTGCATCTTTTGGGGGATTAACAAAAACACCTTCTGAGGTTAATACATGATATCCAAGCTGAAGCCATCTTTTGTCAAGAATCTTTTTTTTGACATAAGTTAAATGTTCATGAGTTATAGAAATTGATTCCGAGGTTGTTGCTGGTCTGAATGAGATTTGTGGAAGGGCTGGGGAATGATAAAATGATTGCTGCATTGCTCCAATATTATCAATATAAGAGCCTGGACCAAATGCTGGGCATCTTGCCATTAAGGTCTTCCCTTTATGATTAAAATGCAATATACCTGTTTCTGGCAAAACCTTTGGTCTTGGATGTGCTTTGATTATTCCGTATTTGTTTTCCATTTTTGAAAATACTTCGCAATTGCTATTAAATTGAAAATTTTTTGGTTTATAAACATTTCGTTTTGTTACTACTTATAAATGGATTTTAGAAGAAAGGATTGTTCAAAAGCTCTTCTTTCACCGAAGTTACGGGACCATGGCCTGGGAATAATAATGTTGACTCTGGCAATGACAATATTTTCTTCTTGATGTTAGCTAAATGTGTTTGATAAGGTACATTGTTTGGGTTTCCTATTGAACCTGCAAAAAGTAAATCTCCAACAAAACAATAATTCTTGTAAAAAAAGCAGTTATGGTTTTCGTGATGGCCCGGGGTTTTTAAGATTTGTATTTCGAATTTGCCTATTGAAACTGTGGAATCTTCTTTTTCTTGATAAATTTTGCATCGGTATCTTGATTGTAGTTTATCCAGACCTTCTACATGGTCTGGATGATTATGAGTAATTAAAACTGCTAGAGGTTTTAATGCTTTTTTCCTTATTTCTGCCATGATAACCTGGGCTCCACCTGAATCTATGATTAAACACTCGTTGTCCTTGGCTAAGAGATAAGAGTTAACCTTGCAGCTTCCAAAATCCTGCTGGATTTTGATGACATCTTTGCATGACTGCTGTTTAGGATGCCATTTTTTGAATGTAAGATTTGAAAGTTTTTCCTGGTCTAGCCTTAAAATGTCTGCTAAGGATTTCAATTGAGATGGTGCGGGCTGTTTGTAAATTTTTAATTGTTCTAACTCTTTTAAGGGAATATTGGTTAATTTTGCTAACTCTTCTGACGATAGCTTTAATCCAAAAGAAGCTTTTTTTATTATATCCTGAAAATTATCTTCTAATATCATTAGAGCCTCATTGATTTTAATCTTCTAATTCGCTCATGAATGTCTGGGTGGGTTGAAAATAAGTTTGCCAAAACTCTTCCAGAACCTCGGAAGGGATTGACAATGAACATGTGGTTTGTTGAATCTGTTCCTAATCTTAATGGTTTTTTCTTTGATTCTGATTCTAATCTTGCCAGTGCGTCTGCCAAAGGCAATGGATTTTTTATTAATCTTGCTGCTGTTTCATCTGCAATGTATTCTCTTGCCCTTGAAATTGCTAATTGAATTAAGGCTGCTGCAATTGGGGCAAGAATCCAGATTAAGATTAAAACGAGAATATTTCCTGAGCCTTGATTGTCATCATCTCCTCCGAAGGCTGCGAATGCTGCCATTGAAGATAAGTAAGAAATCGTTGTTGCGATGGTTGCTGCTATTGTTGAGATTAAGATATCATGATTTTTGATATGGCCTAGTTCATGGGCTAAAACTCCTTTTAGCTCTTCTTTTGATAATAAAGATAAGATACCTTGAGTTACTGCTACCACACTCCGGTTATAGGTTGGGCCTGTCGCGAATGCATTAGGGGCATCTGTTGGAATAATGTAAATTTTTGGTTTTGGAATATTGGCTTGCTTTGAGAGTTCTTCAACCATTGAGTGCAAATGAGGGGATTTTGTTTTATCAGCAGGCTTTGCTTTGTAAATCCATAAAACCAGTTTATGAGAGAAGAAAAATGATAATAAGTTGATTACTAGAGCCAGAATAAAAGCGATTGTTAATCCTGATTCCCCCCCTATAAGGAATCCTATTGCCAAGACTAACGATGATAATAACGCAAGAAGTAACGCTGTCTTTAGATGATTAATAAATGCCATTTTGTGTGTGGTTGCCGAGGGTTGATAAGGGGACCGCTGGGCACCCTTATGAACAAGCTTATATATTTAAAAATGTTCTCATTGAGATGTTTGATATTGTTCTTGGAAGGGATGATAGTGAGAAGGAAAGTTTAGGGCAGGAGGGATTGGTTTTTCTTGGCAGGTTGTATGTTAATATGGGCAATACTACGAGTTTAAGCAATAATGTTTACCTTGATGTTGCCAAAAGCCATGTAATTTTAGTGTGCGGCAAACGTGGCAGCGGCAAATCGTACACCTTGTCTGTCATAGCTGAAGAGATAGCTAATTTACCTGCAGAGGTTAAGCAAAATATGGCTGTGGTGATTTTTGATACTATGGGAATATTTTGGAGTATGAAATATCCTAATGAAAGACAGAGAGATTTATTGGCTCGTTGGAAATTAAAACCTTCTGGATTAAATGTTAAGGTGTTTACTCCGATTGGAAAATTTCAGGAATATAAAGATAAAGGAATTGATACTGACTATGGTTTTTCTATTCAACCTAGTGAGTTAAGTGCTGGGGATTGGTGTGGTTTGTTCCAGGTTAAACTTGTTGATGATATTGGGGTATTGATTGAAAGAGTTGTTTCTAATCTTCATGGAAATTATGAGATTGATGATATTTTGAAGATGGTTGAAAAAGATAAGAAATCCGATAGATTAATTAAAGATGCTGTATTTAATCGATTTGATTCTGTTAAGAATTGGGGTTTGTTTTCCAGCGAGGGAAATAAGTTTAGAGATGTTGTGCAGGAAGGAAGGGTAAGCATCTTAGATATCAGCTGTTATACTGAATGGGATGTTAAATGCTTGGTTGTTGGATTGGTTTGCAAGAAATTATTGCAAGAGAGAATGGACTTTAGGAAAAAAGAAGAATTGAAGATGATTGAATCTGGGGTTCATTATTTTAGCGAGGATGAGAAGTCAATGCCTTTGGTTTGGATGATGATTGATGAGGGGCATGAGTTTTTACCAAGGAAAGGAAAAACACTGGCTTCGGATGCTTTGATTCAGATTTTGCGCGAGGGGAGACAGCCCGGAATTTCTTTGATTTTAGCTACGCAGCAGCCTGGAGAAATCCATCAAGATGTGATGACTCAAGCAGATATTGTGATTAGTCATAGGGTTACTGCAAAGCCGGATATAGAAGCTTTGAATGCTATTATGCATACCTATCTTACTTCTGATATTCTTTCTCACTTAAATCAGTTACCTGGTCATAAGGGTTCTGCTATTGTTTTGGATGATAATAGTGAGAGGATTTATTCTTTTAGGACTCGGCCTAAATTAAGCTGGCATTCTGGTGAATCTCCGAGCAGTGTTAAGAAGAAAAAGATTTTTAGTTTGGACTAAGAAAATGCTATTTTAAACAAGGAGTAAGCTGCTAAAGCAGTTGTTCCGTATACTCCGGTTAACCAAGGTTCTTTATCGGCTAATGTGTCTTCTATGTCTCTTGCACCTGAAACTGCTGCATTGAAAAATCCATAGAGAAGTGCGCTTCCACCGAAGATTGCTACTGAATCTGCTGCAAGACTTTCCCACTTGTCTTGAGGCAACCAACCAAAATGTCCTGTATTGTAAAGACCTAACTTAAGTGTTTCCCAAAGTGAGTTAGCTCCTACAACAGCTATTGCTGATGCGCTGTTACTTTTGGCTTCTCCAAGAGTTCTTGGGAATCTCTTTGTTGAGTCAAATGCTGGTTCTATGACAGATTTAGCCAGGTAAGTTCCTGCTCCTAAACCTATGTCTTGAAATATTACATCCGATAATTCTTTAACGTGTTCCATATGATTTTTAACAATTTTGAGGTTTATAAACTTTTCGTTTTGTTACCTCTTTAAAGGGGTTACATTATACGGTTAAGGTTTTAAGCTGATTGAATGATGGATATTATGATGAAAGATAAACTTACACTAAAAGCTAAAAGTGAGGGTTATGAAGCCAGAAGTGTGTATAAGCTGGTTGAGATTAACAGGAAATATAAGCTGATTAGAAGGGAGGATAATGTCCTGGATTTGGGTTGCTGGCCTGGTTCCTGGTTGCAGGCTTGTTTAGAGATTGGTGCTAAACCTCTTGGGATTGATTTAAAGGAAACGAAAATTCTGGGTGCTGAGACTTTTATTGCAAATGCTGAAGATGATAAGATATTTTCTTTGCTTAAAAATAAAAAGTTTGATGTTGTTTTGAGTGATTTGGCTCCTAGGACAACTGGACATGTTGAACAAGACCAGTACAAATCTTATATGTTAAGCTGCAGGGCTTTTGAAATTGCTCGAAAAGTCTTAAAACTGCGAGGAAATTTCCTGGTTAAAATATTTCAAGGCGAGGATAGTGATGAACTGTTAAAAGAATTAAGAAAACATTTTGAGTTTGTTAAAACTGTCAAGCCTGATGCGAGTAAGAAGAGAAGTAAAGAAGTTTATTATCTTGCACTTGGTTACAAAGGCTGAAAATCAATGCAGACTCTGTTTGTAAATGGGGAGTAATGCCCGCATTTTACTGAATTTAATACTTTGAAATTTTTGCAATGCTTTTTTATTTTGTCTATTGATGATTTTGGAAAATCTTTTTCTTGTGAGAAATCATAGAAATGAATGGTTCCTTGTTTGTTAAGATGCTGTAATGCTAGGTCTAAGTATTTGTCTGCATCTTTGGGTAAGGGCATAATAATTCTGTCAAACTTTTTCTCATAATTTTTAAGTTTGTTAAAGCTGTCTACTGCTTCTTTTGGGTTGTCTTCATTCTTATTGCGGATTTCCAAGATTCCTTTTGTTACTAACGGAAGAACCGTTTCCATATTTATTCTTCCTTTGTTTAATTGCTCTCCTTCTGATTCTCCGTCTGAATTGCAGATGTGGAAGTATGTATTATAATCTTTTTGGATTGCTTGAATCATTTCAATTACTTTTGATTGAGATTTATAGAGCTTGTAGATATGAGAAACATCTATTGCCAGGTTTTTCATTCCTAAAATTTTTGCTGTTTCCAGTACATCTTCCTGCTTTGCGAAAAGACTTTTTGTTGATGAATTTTCAAAGTATATCCAGGAAAAGTAAGGTTTGAGATAAGAAAGATTCTTCATCATTGCTTCTTTTGAATTATTTCCATCAAATGACGGATGGATGATTGCGAAGCAATTGTTTTCCTTGCAGAGTTTTGCAAGCTCAAGGATAATTGATAACCCCTGTGAATTTTCCTCACTCAGATTTATTTGTTTATCTTTGTAAAGAAAAGGCATGTGAATAAATGGTGTTATTTGTTTTGATTTTAATTTCTTAATTGAGGATATTAATGATTTTTTGTTTTTGATTAAGTCTTCTGGAAACAGATGGAATTCAAAGAGGTTTGGATTGAGTTTTAGTCTTGACGGTATTTGATTAATGCTGCCTTTCAATCCCAGAATGTGTTGGTAGAAATTTTTTAAAACCTTATTAACGTCGCCTTTGATTAAGGTTATATTTCTGGATTTGTTTATTGATATGTTTTCTATGGCGTATTTATGCGCTTCTGGATTAATTTCTACTGCGTAAATTTCTTTGGCATTTGAATGTTTGCTTATAGTTAATGGGAAGGCTGCGATTCCTGAGAACATGACTAAGACTGATTCTCCCGGATTAATCTGGGAGGCTATTCTCAATCTTTCTGAAGCTGTTCTTGGTGAAAAATAGCATTTTTCTATATCGAGTTTAAGTGTTATATTATTTTCATTATGTGATGTTTCTTTTGTTTTTTTTCCGAGAATTATTTTTATTTTTTGCAATCTGTATTTTCCTGAGAAATTTTTCGATTTCTTTGCTACTGTTTTTATGTTTTTATGTAATTTTAGAAGAGTTTCTGCTATTATTTTTTCTTTTTTGATTAACTTTTTTGGAAAATTTGTAAAGACTGCTATTTCTCCGATAGTATCGAAAGAGTTTGGCAATAACTCCAGCTCTTCTTTAGAGAGCTTATTTTTTAGCGATTCTTTTAGTGCAGGCATTTTCTTTTTTAGTGAAGGTTTTCTTTTTGTAAATCCCTTTCTTTTTCCCAAGGGTTTTTCTTTCGGGAAAGAAAAAGGCTTTTAGAAACATTTAAATCTTTGTATTAAATTAAAGCATTATGAAGATTTTTAATAAATTACTTTCCTGGCTGGTTTTAGCCCTGGCTTTTATCCCTGCTGTTAAGGCTGACTGGTATGAGGTTCAGGATGTATTGTATAACCTTTTTGGATGGGGGTATTATAATGATTCTGGTTTTGTACTTCTTAAATTGGGAATTTTTGTGGTTCTTTTTTCCCTGCTGCAGATGGCGACGAAGAAGATTTTTAAAGAGAATTCAGGGGCTGCTAATGTTGTTGCAATAGTGATATCTTTTATGTCTGTTTTGTTTATCCCTCCTGAATTTATCGTCAATATTGGCTCTATATCGGGGGTTATTGGGGTGTTGATTGTTGTCGGAGCTCTTCTTTTTTTACCCCATATTCTTTTAGATATTGCTGGGTTTAAGAGCAAGTGGGTCTATGCAATCATCCTTATTGTTGAACTTTTTGCTCTTCAGGCTCTTGCCCAGAATGTTTATTACAATAACCCAATTCTTGATTACATTCTATCTGGAATTGGTTCAATTAGCTTTTGGGAAACTGTTGGTATTGCGGTTCTCATCATCTTAGCTGTTTTTGGGTTTAGCCACTTTAGGCACGGTGGTGGAGGTGGAAATCCTGTAGCAAGCCCTTAAAACCAGGTATCTAGATTAGACTGAGATTTCTTTTTTGTTTCCTTCTCTAAAGATTCTAACAACTTTTCAACTCTTGCTTCGTTGAAATCATGGTCCAGAAGTATTTTTCTTATTTTATCCTGGTTCGGATGCTTCCAAACCAGACTAACTTTTTTCTCTATGGGCATTTTTTTGAAAACATTATAAACCTGCTTCCAGTCAAAGTCTGTTTCGTATTTTGAGAATATGTCCTCTGGTTTTTTGTTTTCTTTTACTAATTTTAATGCTGTTTTTGGACCTATTCCTTTTATTCCTGATGGGTTGAAATCTGTGCCAACCAAGATTGCTAAATAGATTAATTGTTCTTTCGTGATCCCTAAACTGTTTAATGTTTCGGATAATGAGATTAATTCTGGTGTAATAGAAACGTATTGGCCTGATGGCAATTTTCTTCGGGATGCTAAAGTTAAATTCCTAATCATGCCTGGGCAGCCATAAAGTAAAGAGTCATAATCTGATGATGCTACATAATCAACTATTTTTTTCTCTGCCAGATAAGATGCCTGGGCTTCTGCTTCTGAGGGAGATTGGATTACCGGCAGCCCTAATGCTGAGATGAATTCTTTTGACTCTTCAATAAGTTCTTTGTAAACTGAGATTGACTGCTTTGAATATCTGCTTATTGCTTCTTCATCATCTTCTTCCCGAGCAATTGCTAACTTATCTCTTGATATTTGCTTTCTTTCCTGCCTGTTTGCTATTTCCTGCTGTTTCAATTTTGGAGGAGTTCCGTCGAAAACAAAACATAGTTTTAATTCTTTAGCCATAAGATTTGGAATTCTTGTTGACAATCCCAGAAGATGTGAGGTTGTCCTGCCTTGATTATCGCATAATGGTGAGCCGTCTGGCTGTCTTATTGAAGATAAGAATTGATAGAGCATTTGAGATGCATCTACAGCTATTTTTTTGTTTTTTAATTCTTCAAATGTTATTTCATGCTTTGGAACTAAATCTGTAAGTTGAACTCCCATAAACTGTATAAATAAATAAGATATAAAAGGTTAATGCTGTTGAAATTGCTCTCTTTGAATAAACTCTAATCCGGTTATTTTTCCGTATATGTAGAGTGGCAGGCATATTCTTTCTATTCCTGACTTTGGATCCTCATCTAATCTGAAGTAATGGACATCTATCTCTAATCCTTTAAGTGCTGAGTGTACTTCTCCTAAAAATCCTGATTCATTTTTCATCTCCCTGATATTAACTCTGAGAGGATTATTAAAACCTCCGTCCATGTGCATGTATCCTCGGCTATAACTCCCTCTTTCTAGACTCAATGATAAATTTGCTTCAAAAGATTCTGGCTCGAGTGCTGACAACGTTACAATAGAAATAAGTGCTGGAAAAGATATAACTGCCCCTGATTTAAAAGGAAGCTCTAAGCTTACTATGCCTTGAATGTCTCCTTGATGGATTTGTATAAATTTTTTATCTGATTGTTGAGTGTGCATATTTGGTGAGGAATTTCCTCTTTTATAAACTTTTCTGTTTGATATTACTGTTAAGTGGTCATAAGCCAACGTTTATATTTGTCTTTGCAGTTGCAATTCTGAAAAGAGATGATACTATGATAAGAAATCTTGCATTGCCTCATACAGGGGGATATTACAATTATAGAGTTCATATTCCTAAGACTGAAAAATTGTGCAATGGATATTCTGGATTAAAAGAACATCTTAATGAAATGTTTGCTAAATGTCCTGATGATTATTTTAATGTTGGACCGAGAAGTTCGAGGTTGAAGTTTAATCTGCCATTGGATGTTAAGAGGGTTTCTGGGCATGAAATTTGCGGGCTGGCTGGGAATGGGTTAAAGGAAAATAAAGAAAGATACAAAGGGAATCATTCAAGAGTTCAGGTTTATCTTCTTGAGAGAGATAATAAAACTATTGCTGTTGAGGTTCCTGTCTGGATGGGCAAGGAAGAGATTGATGATTATAAAGAGATTTTTCAGAGTGATTTTCCTCTTACAGGGCATGTTGATATTGTAAGAGTTGAAGATGGGAAAATTTGGATATGGGATTACAAACCCAATGCTTTTGAGGAAAGATTTGCCTCTACTCAGGTTTATTTTTATGCTTTGATGATGAGCAAGAGATGCAAGATTCCGTTAAATGATTTTAGATGCGGGTATTTTGACCAGGAATATGCATTTATCTTTAATCCTGGATATAAGCTTAATGCCCTGGATGTTAAACTTGCTGAGATTTAATAACCCTTAAATAACTTGTTCTCTTAATATCAATATGGCTGAAGAAAAGGTAAAAATTGAATTTTATCCTCTGGACATTGATTACGATAGCAAGGGGGTTATTAGTTTATTTGGCAAAAGAGTTAATGGGAGGAAGATAATTGTAAGGGATAATGGATTTAAATTTCACTTTTATATCCTTGGGGAGAATCTTGATGATATAAGGAAAAGACTTGAGTTCATTGAACTGCCTAATGTTAACTACCAGGTTTTGAGAACTGAAATGTGCAAGATGAATTTCTTTGACAAACCTGTTGATGCCCTGAAGGTTTATGTTAATCATCCTGCTGCTGCAAGATATATCCAGCAGGAGTTTGATGGAATCCAGATAAAAGAGGCTGATATTAATCTTGGGAAGAAATATCTTATTGAAAAGAACATTACCCCTTTATTTCTCTGTGCTGCTGAAGGGTATTTGACCAGAATTAAAAATGTTGAAGTTCTTGAAAATGCCAAGGTTAATGCTGTTGAAGACAAGATTGTTGAAAACCTGAAGATTTTTGCTGTTGATATTGAAGTTTATGGATTTACAGGGAGCTTTGAAAATGTTAAAGAACCGATTATCTCGATTGCAATTAAAGGGGATGGTTTTGATAAGGTTTTAACGTGGAGAGAGTTTTCTGGCAAGCCGGATTATGCTGAGATTCTTGAGAATGAATCTGAGATGCTTAAGAGATTTGTTGAGATTATTAAAGAAGATATGCCTGATTATATTGTTGGATATTATTCTGATGGATTTGATTTTCCTTATCTTAAAGCAAGAGCTGACAAACTCAATGTTAGATTAAACCTTGGGCTGGATAACAGTGAGTTGAAGGTTCGCTATGGTATTGGAAATAAAGCGAGGATAATAGGGATACCTCATATTGATGTCTGCAAGTTTGTTAAAACTACAATGGATGAGAGTTTGAAGCTTGATGCCTATGACCTAAATTCTGTTTCAAAGGAGCTGTTAAAAGAGAGTAAGCATGAAATGACTCTTGAGGAGATAAATAATGCGTGGGATAATCATGATTTGGAAAAACTTTGCAAATACAATCTGCAGGATGCTTATCTATGCCTGGAGATTTTTAAGAAGATAAAAGAGAATCTTCATGAACTTGTCAGACTGATTGGAATATCTCCGTTTGAACTTGCCAGGCTTAGTTATGGACAGCTTGTTGAAAACTATCTGATTAAAAGAGCTTCTGAGTTTAATGAGATTATTGAAAATAAACCTCCAAATCATGAGATTGCTGAAAGAAGATTAGATACTTATCAAGGGGCTTTTGTGATGGAGCCAAAACCAGGACTGTATGATGATGTTGTTATGCTTGATTATAGAAGTCTGTACCCAAGCATTATTGTTTCTAAAAATATTTCTCCCAGTACATTGAATAAAAACAAAGGCAATAAAACCCCTGCAATATTAATCGGAAACAAAGAGAATGTTTATTATTTTGATGACAACAGGAAAGCGTTTATCCCGAGCATTATCCAGGAGATTATTACCAGAAGGCAGAGGATCAAGGAGATTTTAAGAAATGACCCTGATGACCCGATACTAAAAGCCAGGTCATATGCATTAAAAACCCTGGCAAATTCTGCTTATGGGATGTTTGGATTTTTTGGGGCCAGATACTACAGCAGAGAATGTGCAGAGAGTATTACTGCATTCGGAAGAGATTGCATACAAAAAACAATTGAGAGAGCCAGGGAAGATGGGTTTAATGTTGTATATTCCGATACTGACTCAATTGCATTGGTTCTTGGTGATAAACATCTTAAAGATGCGGAGGGCTTTCTTGCAAGAGTTAACAAAGAATTGCCTGAGTTCATGGAGCTTGAGTTTGAAAGATACTATTCCAGGGGAATTTTTGTTGGAAAGAAAGGAAATACAAGAGGGGCTAAGAAAAAATATGCTTTGATAGATGGTAAAGGGAATTTTAAAATAGTTGGATTTGAAACTGTGAGAAAAGACTGGAGTTTGATTGCGAGAGAGGTGCAGAAAAGAGTTTTAGAAACCATTTTAAGAGAAGGCAGGCATGAAAATGCTTTAGTGTATGTAAAGGAGATGATTGCAAAAATAAACAACAAGGAGATTGAAAATAAAAAAATGGTTATATTGACACAGTTGAAAATGGATATTGATGAATACAGGCAGATAGGACCTCACGTTGCTGTTGCCAAGAAATTGAGAGAGCAGGGATTTGAAGTTAGGTCTGGAAGCCTGATTAGGTTCATTATCCAGGATGGAAAAGGGATGATTAGAGATAAGGCTGTTATTCCTGAGATGTGCAAGAAAGGATGCTACGATTCTGAATATTATGTGAATAACCAGGTTATTCCAAGTGTGCAAAAGATTTTTGAAATCTTCGATGTCAACCTTGAAGATAGTGAGAATGAACAAAAAAGCCTGGGGGAGTTTTAATGGAAGAGATTAAAAAAGCAGGAAAGATAGCTGCTGAATGTCTGGAATATGGCTCTGGATTAATAAAACCTGGAAGGAATACTTTGGAGATATTGGATAAGATTGAGGAAGAGATTTACAAGAAAAATGGAAAACCAGCTTTTCCAGCGCAGATTTCTATAAACAATGTTGCTGCTCACTGTATTCCTGATTGCATAATAAAAAAAGAGGATGTTGTTAAACTTGATGTCGGTGTGCATTACAATGGAATGATTGGTGATAATGCCAGAACAATTGTTTTTATTGACGAGCATAGAAAATTGGTTGAGGCTGCTGAAAAAGCCCTTGATGAAGCTTTGAAGAGCGTTAAGCCAGGGGTTAAAGTTTGTCAGATTGGGCGAGTTATTGATGAAACAATCTCTGGATATGGATATAAGAGTGTGAGAAATCTTTCAGGGCATTTGCTTGAAAAATATGAACAGCATGCTGGACTTACTATTCCTAACTATGATAATAAAGACAATTCTAAGCTTGAACCTGGAATGCTTATTGCTATTGAGCCATTTGCAACAAATGGTGCTGGATTGATTGAAGATAGAAAGGATTCTGGAATTTACAAAGTTATGAATGTGAGGAATGTGAGAGAGAATTCTGCAAGAGAGGTTCTTAAGTATATTATTAAAGAATATCAAACATTGCCTTTTGCCAAGAGATGGCTGGTTAAAAAATTTCCTGAATTTAAAGTGAATCTTGCCTTAAGACTGCTTAAGAAAGATAATGTGCTGCACGAATATTCTCAATTATGGGAAAAGGGTGATGGACTGGTAAGCCAGGCAGAGCATACGGTGCTTGTTGATGATGAATCCATAATAACCACCAAGATTAGATAAGTTTTTATAGAACTTTTGATTCTGTGTTTGATATGGATACTGTTCAGGACATTATGTCTAAGAATGTTAAAACTTCTGAAGAGAGTGAAAGCTTGTATTCTGTTGCTGGAATGATGAAGAAATCTAATATCAGCACTGTGATTATAACCAAACAGGGGAAGCCTATTGGAATTATTACTGAGAGGGATATGGCTCAGAAAGTTGTTGCTGCTGGATTGGATGTTAAAAAGACAATTGCTAAACAGATTATGAGCAGTCCTATTCAGGCTATTACTCCTGATACAAATATTTACTATGCGCATAGCTTGATGCAGAAAGAGGGTTTTAAGAAACTGCCTGTGATGGACAGGGCTGGAAACCTGATGGGGATTGTTACTCAAACAGATATAAACAATTATTTTACTCAAAAAAGGAAAGAATTTGTGATGAATGCTTTAAACAAAAGTTCTAGGGAACAATACCCTATATAAGGGTTACCTGCGTTCCCCTTATCAACCCTCTGCGTCCCTTTTCAAAAGAATAAATATTTAAACTGGTTTAGCTGATTCTTTTAGATGGTTGATACTATAGGGGAGATAATGAGTTCCAATGTAGTTACCTGTGATGTTGAAAATACTATACAGGAAGCTTCTAGAATTATGAGGGATAAAACTATTAGCTGTTTGGTTGTTTTAAAATCTAGGATTCCTGCAGGAATTATTACTGAGAGAGATATTGTATATAGACTGGTAACTAAAAATCTTGATTCTACCAAAGTTCTGGTTAAAGAGGTTATGAGCTCTCCTTTAAAAACTGTAAATCCTGAGGAGAATGTTTATTATGCAAGCAGAATGATGATTACCAACCATATCAAGAAACTTCCGGTTGTTAAAAATAAAAAACTTGTCGGGATTATTACTCAAACTGATTTGACAAATTTCTTTGCTGACCAGAGAAAAGATTTTATTCTTGATAATTTAAGGAAGAGTATTAAGGCTGCTTATCCCGTTTAAGCCTTTTCTTTTAGAAAAAGAAAAGCATTAGTGGAAAAGAAAACATGTGAAATGAAATTTTTGATTAGTGTAGAAAACTTTTTATAGCATTAAACTTAATTCTCGCTATGGCAATAAGTTTGTTTAGTTTGTCTCGCCCAAAGTATGATCTATTAGGAAGACCATATAGAAAAAATAGAAAACCTGTTGGTTCTGGATTGAAAAGTCAAATTTTAGCAAGGTCAAGAGGACGATGTGAACGTTGCGGAAAAGACGTTATAGACTTGAGATTAAAACCGAGATACTATCATAAAGATGGGAACCCTTCGCGCAATATTCTTTCAAATATAGTATTCTTATGCAATGACTGTCATGATAAAGTTCATGTGTATAGAAATAAAACTGTAAATCACCCGCTGTATGGTAAAACCACAAAAAGAGTTTCAGGTGTAAAGCGAATAAAGAAAAGAGGTAGGAAGAAAAAGGTAAAAAGAAGGAAAAATTCTTCTTCATACGCCTATCATATTGATCCAATAACTGGGCAGAGGAAGAAAATAAAGAAGAATCACTTGGGTTGGATAAATTAATAGTTCGATAATTTTCTAAATTGCCATTATCTTGGAATCATCCAAGATAACTTGGAATTTCTTTTGCCAAGCCTGCTCTTGCTTTTCTCAGATAATTTTCTTCAATTTCGTGATATTTTTCCATTAACTCTTTTGAAACTGAAGGCCTGGTTTTCTCGACTGCTTCAATGAAAAATTTATTGCTTACTTCTTTTACTTTAATGTCTTCTCTTAATGCTAACATTGCTGCTTCTCTGCAGATTGCTTCTATGTCTGCTCCAACATAACCTTCTGTTTTTTTAGACAAATCATCTAAGTTAACATCTTTTGAAGTCGGCATCGGTTTTGTATGAATTTTAAAAATATCTAAACGGGCCTTTTCATGGGGTGGTGGAGTCAATAATAATTTGTCAAATCTTCCTGGTCTTAGCAATGCTGGGTCTATAATATCTGGGCGGTTTGTTGCGCCTATGACCACTACTTCTGCTAAGTCTTCTAGGCCATCCATTTCTGCTAATAGCGTATTGACTACACGCTCCATAACCTGATTGTCTGATGAGCCTCTTCTTGGGGCTATTGCGTCTATTTCATCGAAGAAAATGATTGATGGAGAAGACTGACGGGCTTTTTCAAAGATTTTTCTGATTCCTTTTTCTGATTCCCCAACCCATTTGTTTAATAATTCTGGCCCTCTGACAAGTATAAAATTAGCCTCGGATTCGTTTGCAACTGCTTTTGCCAATAAAGTTTTTCCTGTTCCTGGCGGACCATACATTAATAATCCTCGGGGAGGTCTTATTCCTAATCTTTTGAACACTTGCGGATTTTTTAAAGGAAGTTCAACAGCTTCTTTTAATTCCTGCTTTAATTGGGTTAATCCTCCAATGTCTTCCCAGGTTGTTTTTGGTGTTTCAATCAAAACCTCTCTTAAAGATGATGGGCGGACAATCTTTAATGCGTATTCAAAATCTTCTTGGGTTACTCTTAATTGCTCAAATACTTTTTCTGGGATTTCATCTTTTTCTCCTAGTTTTAGGTCTGGTAGAATCCTGCGCAATACATTCATTGCAGCTTCTTTACATAATGCTGATACGTCTGCCCCCACAAAACCATGAGTTACATCTGCCAATCTTGTTAGTTTTACATCTTTTGTTAAGGGCATGTTTCTTGTGTGAATTTTTAAAATATTTAATCTGCCTTTTCTATCTGGAGCTCCAATGGTGATTTCCCTGTCGAATCTTCCTGGTCTTCTTAAAGCTGGGTCGATTGAGTTTGGTCTGTTTGTTGCACCGATGACAATTACTTTTCCTCTGGATTTTAAACCGTCCATCTGGGTTAATAATTGCGAGACAATCCTTCTTTCAACTTCTCCATACACTTCGTCTCTCTTGCTTGCGATTGCATCTATTTCATCGAAGAAGATAATTGATGGGGCGTTCTTTTCTGCATCTTCAAAGATTTCGCGAATTTTTCGCTCCGACTCTCCGTAAAATTTATTCATGATTTCTGGACCGTTGACTAAAATGAAATTAGCCTCGGATTCGTTTGCAACTGCTTTTGCCAATAAAGTTTTTCCTGAACCTGGAGGACCATGGAGAAGAACTCCTGCTGGTGGTTCGATTCCAAGTTTGATGAAAATTTCCGGGTGCTTTAATGGCAATTCGACCATCTCTCTTATTTTTTTAACTTCTTCTTTTAGCCCTCCTACATCTTCATAAGTAACTTCAGGTATTTTCTCCTCGGAAACTTCTGTTGATTTTGGAATTAAAGTCAATTCTGTTGATTCTGTTATTAGCACTGCGTCTTTTGGGTTTGTGGTTACAACTATGAATCTTAAACCTGATAATCCAAATGGGCTTGTTGGAAATTCTTCAAAAATATTAAATACATCATCAAAAAATGGGTTGTCTGCGGGTCTTCTTCTAGGCCGAGATGCTGCTGGAACTAAAATATCTCCTTTTACAACCGCTCTTCCTATTAATGCCCTTTTGAAAATTTCCGGGTCTGCTCTTATTAAAACTCCTTTTTGTGCTGGAGCTATTGACAATGATTTTGCTTCTTTGATTTCTGCTTTTCTTATTTTTACATATTCACCAATACCTGTTTTAGCATTTCTTCTTAGAATTCCATCCATTCTTATTACTTGCTGACCTACGTCTGTTGGATAGGCTCTGTCTGCAATTCCAACTGTTTTTCTTGAACCTTCAATTTCAACAACTTCTCCGGGGTGGATTCCTAAAGAGTGCATTGTTTCTGCATCTATTCTTACAATTCCTTTGTAAGCTTCTTCTTGTAATGCTTCCATTACCTTGAGGTTGGCTTCTTTTTTTGGCGGTGTTGATTCTTGCATGTTACTCCTTGAATATCCTGTTGAAAAATATTGTTAACTTTTCTGGCTCTTCCAATGATAAGAAAAGCATTTTATTCATATCTCTTTTCATATCTTTTAAGCATTCTTCCCTGAAATCTATTATTTCTCTTGGAATTGAGATTGTGTATGAGTTGCCAACCATTCTTAACTTTACCTGAAATTGTTTATTCCTTAATTCTTGGAATCTTTTTTGTTCTTCCAAGTCAGAAGGATGATAATAGTGTTTATTACAATTTCTACAATGTAAAGCTCGTAATTTAAAGCCATCTTTGATGACTATTGTTTTTTCAGTTTGCTTGCTGCACTGGCTGCAATGAACTTTTGCGTCGAATATGTCTGCCATGTGTGTTTACCTTAAATGTATACTTGATTGTATACACAAAATATATAAATGTTGTGGTAAGATTGGCTTTGCAAAATATTCTTTTAGATAGAATTTGTTGATAGAAATTTTAGAGTGATGATCTATTTGTAAGATTCTAAGACTTCTTTTATATATCCTAGATGGACTTCAAAAGTATTTAGTGTGGCATCCCTGCTCAAAGTTCTTGCTCTTCTTAGAATCATTTCTCTTGTTACTGGTCTTTTTCCATGGAAATCTACACTTGATCCTGGATTAGCTAAGCCGAGGATTGATAGGTTTCTCTGTGCTCTCTCTGTTAGAACTTGACCTTCACCATTAAGGATTATTGTTTCCACATCTGAACCTTCATTTAATTCTTTCATCCCTCTCTCGTAAGACGTTTTGACAAATTCCTCTCTGGTAAGGGATTGGAACATTTTTGAGTCTATTAATCGGGCTGATTTTATTTCTCTTGATTTATCTCCGACATCGGTATAGCTCCCAAGAACATATCCGAGTCCTAATCCCGCTAAGAAACTTGTGTGTAAAATAGCTTTGTTAATTCTGTGTGATATTCTTCTATTACGGCCTTCTTCTGAATTTGCTTGTTCAGAATAAAAACTTGCATCTCTTGTTTCTTGATTGTAATCCATGTATGTGGGGAGATAGAAAAACTTATAACCCTTTTGATTCGGTTGGTTCTTAATGACTATAATGCTTGTGGTTCTTGATAAAATCTTCGAGATATTTTGGGTCTATAATCTGGTCTTCTGTGCCGTCTGCTAAATCTAAAGAAGCCCATGTTCTTTCTTTGTCATACTCTTTAGCATGAATAAGCTGGTTAGCTCGTTCTTCAAGAGTCATATATCTTGTTAAGTCTGTCATTCCTGATGAAAAGGAATGATTGGGAGATTGGACTATGAAAATTTGGTTATTCACTTTCACATAAAGAGAGATGGTTATGTCCTGGCCATAAACAATCGGAGATAATCTTTGTTCTAATCTTGGGATTGGATTATTGGCTGCGCAGCCTCCAAAGCTTAGAGTGGAAAAAAGGATTGGGTAAACTAATTTTTTTATTGTTTTCATATTACTCTCGAAATTGATTTAATATAAGTTATACACTGGTAAAGCTTAAAACCCTTTCCAAAATCCCTATAAATTGTTCTATCTTCTTATTGATATGATTGAACAGATATTCGATTTTTCAAAAGGGATTAATCTTGTTTATGGA
>Ga0209542_10004756_pt1 | contig 27676 bp, 25 predicted proteins | sample RifCSPhighO2_01_FD_184028 | JGI IMG/M metagenome (GOLD analysis project Ga0209542, IMG submission 184028) | Soil microbial communities from Rifle, Colorado - Rifle CSP2_plank highO2_0.1 (SPAdes) (version 2) | ecosystem: Environmental > Terrestrial > Deep subsurface > Rock core/Sediment ...
TCGAAAACGGCCACATCAACGGCGATCGTACGACCTGTAATTGTCATGCAATCGCCGTTGATGTGGCCGTTTTCGAGCAGGATTCGCAAAAGTTGCGGGACCCCACCGGCTGCATGGAACTCGGTCGCGACATACTTACCGGAGGGTTTCAGATCGCACAAGACCGGCGTGCGCCGGCTGATACGGTCGAAGTCCTCCAGGTCCCATTTGACGTGCGCGGCCTGAGCAATGGCCTTGAAGTGTAGAACAGCGTTGGTGGAGCCGCCCGTCGCCATCACGACGGTAATGGCGTTCTCGATGGACTTCCGCGTGATGATGTCGCGCGGCCTGATGTCTTTCTTCATCAGGTTCAAAAGCAACTGCACCACGTGGTCCATCGACTTAAGCTTCTCCTCGTCTTCCGCAGCCATGAGCCCGCTATAGAGCACGCTCATACCGAGGGCTTCGAAAGCCGATTCATGCGTGTTGGCGGTATATTGAGCGCCGCACACACCGAAGCCGGGGCACGCATGTGCCTCGACACCCGCAAATTCTTCGCGGGAGATTTTGTCCGCCTGGAACTGCCCGAGCGCCTCGAAGGCCGAGACGACATCGAGCTTCTTCCCGTTGTAGAAACCCGGCTTGATAGTGCCGGCGCCGATGTAGATCGACGGGACGTTGCAATACGCGAGGCCCATCATGCATCCTGGCTTATTCTTGTCGCAGCCGGCGATGGTGATAAGACCGTCCATCAAGTGATTGCCCCACCCGAGTTGCACATCGTTCGAGATGGCATCGCGGGTAGGTAACGAACGACGCATGCCTTCGGAGCCCATGCTGATGCCATCGCTTCCGGTGACATAGCCCCATATTTGTGGGAACAATCCTGCGTCGAAGAGCGCCTTGGCAAGGCGATCAACAAGCGGTTGGATGCCGGCGTTGCATGGGGTGATGGTCGAATGGCCGTGGGCAACGCCCACGAGTGGCATTCCCGGTTTCCAGCCCAGCGGATAGAGCATGGCGCGCGCTGCTGTGCGAGCGTCGCCCTCCGTGATGACGCTGGAGCGTTTGTTGAGTTTGGTCAAGTGAGTCCACTCCTCTGTTGTCAAACAGCAAAAATCCCTAGGACCGAATATCCTAGGGCGGCCAAGATCTTAGTACTTATCTACTCTCTCCGCAAGGCGGGCGGGTCGCGCCGGAACAGCGCGTGCACTTACAGCCCACGGGACGGATGAATTCGTCGAAGTACTCGTCACCGTAGTCGATGGTTATTTCTTCACCTCGAAGTATATCCCGCGTTGCGACGATAAAGATGCGGCGGTCATGTATTTCGGCCTCCGCATTCGGTTCGCATGAGTGATTGATATACCGCGCGATATTCTTACGTGTCGAACCGTCTATCGTCCACTGCTCGTCAAGTTCAAAGAGGTACCGGGTCTTTCGTGCGTCGGCAACCGATGTCGGTATGCGCTCCCCCGCATACTCGGCCACGAGATCGCCTACGTTTACTTGGGTGGCAGCAAAAAGACCCTGACCGAGGCCGGGGGCCGATCTGCGAACGATGGTGTTTGATCGGGTCACATCCATACGGCGAAAAGAGTATACTACAAGCCATTCGCCAGGTCTTCGGTGCTATACTTTTTGCTATGGAGGCTGGTTTTGCCGTCAGTACGGGGCTCTGGGCCCTTGTCGCGGGTGCATTCGTGCTTTCTCTCGCGGTCGGTATCGTGCTCGCGTTCCATTGGTTCAAATACGCGACGAGTACAGTGGTCCCGTTCATTGCAACTACCGTGTATGCGATAGTCTGCACGGCGCTTCTCATCTGTCTCGTGGCACTCGCCTTCTCGTTATGACGCTCGGATTTCAGGCCGACGAAAAACTCCTCGCGCAGACACGCAAGCATTGGATCGTCTTCTTTCGCGATGCAGGAAGCGCGGTGGCGATAGGTGTCACACCTTTTGTATTGACCGCCTTCATCACGCTCCCGAGAGCGCTTGATCCCGAAAATCCGCTCTTCCTCACTGCCCTGGGATTCGTGGAGATCATATGGCTACTCGTCATCTGGATCGCTCTTGTAGTGCTGTGGACGAATTACTATCTTGATCTCTGGGTCATCACGGACCAACGGGTCATGAACGTCGAGGAGACCGGTCTTTTTCACCGCATCATTACCGCCTGGCGATTCGAGGATATCAGGGAGGTAGTGACCGAAACGCGCAATCCGGTGCAAGCCTTTTTCGATTACGGTTTAGTGGAGTTCCATACGGACCAAGTCGGAGAACGTATCCGTATGGAAGGAGTGCCCCACCCCGAAGCGATATCCGCGCTCATGTCGAAGCAAATGGGAAAGTATGAGAAGCTCCAAGAGGTCAACAAGAAACAGGAGACGCTCTTGCACACGATCAGTCACGAGGTGAAGGCGCACCTTACCAAGAACGAGGCGATGTTCGCCTCCATCGTCGAGGGTGATTACGGAACTATACCGGAGAAACTGAAAACGACCGCAAATACGGCGCTTGCGGAGACCCGGCAGGGCGTCTCAATGGTCATGAACGTGCTCTCCTCCTCCGACTTCAAGACGGGGACGGTGCAGTTCAAGAACGAGCTTTTTGATGTCGCGGGCGCGGTGCATCGCGTGCTCGCCGAACTCAAACCAAATGTTGAGCGCAAAGGCCTCACCTTGCAACGTTTCATCCAGAGCGGGTCATACATCGTACGGGGCGACGAACAAAAATTGCGCGAGCACGTCATACGAAATCTGGTGGACAATGCGATTCATTACACTCCTCACGGACTCGTCAACGTAACGCTCACGCGCATCGACAATGTCATCGTGCTCGCCGTTACCGACACAGGGATCGGTATTTCCTCGGAAGATCTGCCGAAATTATTCACCGAGGGTGGCAAAGGAGAGCGTTCGGAAACGGTGAATCCCGCAAGCACGGGTTTCGGCCTTTTCATCGCCAAGTCCGTCGTCGAAGCGCATGGCGGCATCATGTGGGCTACCTCGGAGGGAGCAGACCAAGGCTCGACCTTCTACATGTGCCTCCCTGCCGCGGAACGCTCCCCGCTCGCTGGGAAAACAGTATCCTCACGCGATAGCAGCGCGATACACACTGGGGTATAGTAATGAATTATGAAATCGAGTAAGAAGCTCTCGACCGAAAGCTACAAGGGCGTACGGGATTTTTACCCGGAGGATCAGTTCATCCAGAAATATATCTTCGAGCACATGGCGCGTGTCTGTGAACTTTTTGGCTATGAAGAATACGGCGCGAGCGTATTGGAGCCGGCGGAACTGTACCGATCGAAAACCTCCGAAGAGATCGTCGACGAGCAAACGTATACCTTCACTGACCGGGGGGATCGCGAAGTAACTCTGCGCCCCGAACACACGCCCACGTTCGCGCGCATGATAGCGGCGCATTCCCGCGAGATCCCACTCCCCGCCCGTTGGTATACGATCGGCAATGTTTTGCGCTACGAGCGACCGCAAAAGGGACGCTTACGAGAATTTTGGCAACTTGAAGCGAATATCGTCGGGGTACCCGGCGTCGAGGCCGATGCGGAGGTCATCGCAATCGCCCACGGTATCATGCGCTCCCTCGGCGCGGACGAACGCAATTTCGAGATCCGGATTTCCGATCGGCGGCTTCTCGATGCGGCGTACGACGAAGTCGGTATCAAGCCCGAAGAACACGCTGCGGTCACGCGTCTTCTTGATCGGCGCGCAAAACACGAGAATTTCGAAGCCGCACTCTCTGAACTCGTCGGGGGCAAAGCCGCCGTCGCGCTCATAGACCACATCGACCGGACCACTTCGAGCGCCTACCTTGAGGAATTGCGTGCACGGCTCGCGCACCTAGGCGTCGGCAACATGATGGTCGACACGAAGATCACGCGCGGCTTCGACTACTACACCGGCATGGTTTTCGAGGTGTTCGATACGAACGAGGCGAATCGCCGCTCGATGTTCGGTGGCGGACGATTCGACAATCTACTTAGCCTTTTCGGAGAGGAGAAAATACCTGCAGTCGGCTTCGCAATGGGCGACGTGACAGCTCGAGATTTTCTGGAAATGCATAGCCTCCTTCCTACCTATGCTCCCTCGACAGAACTCATGATCGCCATCGTGGAAGAGGAAGCGACAAGTCACGCGATAAAGCTCGCGCAAGACTTGCGGCGTGAAGATGTGACGGTCGCGCTCAATTTTTCCGGCAAACGTGTAGGTGATCAGATACGCCAGGCGGACAAACTGAAAGTACCGTTCGTGATCGCGGTGGGCGCAAAGGAGCGCGAGAGCGGCCGCTACACCATAAAAAATCTCGCGACCGGCGCCGAGATAACCCTTCCTGCCGACCGTATCGCCGAACATCTTTTCTCATCGCTTGGATAATTCCGTACTCGATGCGAGAATAGCGCGTCATGCATCCCGTTAGAAGCCGCGGACGACTCATGATAATTTCACTCATGTCATCAAAATTTAACAACAGTGGCAAGTTAGGGTTCGGAACATATATTGTTTCCGCGTCCTGCTTCTAACGGGATGCGCGTCGTCACCTTCGACATCGAGACTGCCAATTGGATGGATGAGACCGGTTCAGGCGATCCGGCAGATCTCTCCGTCGCGGTCGTCGGCATTCACGACTCAAAGACCAACACCCTCACGTCCTTCCTCGAACACGAGCTCCCGCGCCTGTGGGAGATACTTGAGCGCACCGACCTTTTGGTTGGCTACAACTCCGACCACTTCGATATTCCCCTTCTCAATAAATACTACCCAGGCGACCTGACGCGCATCAGGAGCCTCGATCTTATGCAGGAAGTCTACCGTTCGCTCGGCAGGCGCCTCAAGCTCGACACGCTCGCTGAAGCGACACTTGGCGAAGGGAAAAGCGCGGATGGCCTGCAGTCCCTCAAGTGGTGGCGGCAGGGCGAGGTGGAGAAAGTACGCGAATACTGCTTGAAAGACGTGGACCTGACGAAGCGGATATTCGAGTATGCGCTGCACAACAACGCCCTCAAGTACCGCGACCTAGGGCTTCTCAAGGAAGTGAAACTCGATACCGCGCAGTGGCTCACCGGTGGGGCGAAACCAATGACCTTCTCGATGGGGTTCTAGTATTCGCAACACTCATCTGGTAGTCTGCCAGCGGGCGGAGCATTCCGCACGAAAAGGAAACGCACGGAGGGAAACGATGAGGAAGCACATCGCGCTGGCGCTATGCCAGCTATGGGAAGCCGCAAAGAGGGGCACGCTCAAAGCACTCCGCACGCTTGGCGCACGACCGGGTGGCGTGGAGAGACGGTTCTTCGAGTGGCTGGAGGCGCCGCCGTGGGAAGACAGCATCGCCAACAACATCACGATGGCCCGGCTACGCGTCGGATTCTGGGGGATGCACGGGTTTTATTGGCCTTATGCATTTCTCCCAGGATTCGATTGGGCGATCGCGATCGCGTTCGTCGCGCTGATGACGGGGGCAGTACTCGACTGCCTTGACGGTCCAGTCGCACGGAAATACAACCACATCACCGATTTTGGTCGGTTTGCCGATCCGCTCGCCGACAAAACAATCGCTTGGAGTGCGTTTGCCGTGCTCTTGCATCACTATGGGGGAGCCTGGTGGCTCGCCGCGACAACGGGAAGCATTGTCTTCTACGATGTCGGCGTTACGAGGCTTCGCAAACACTACAGGGAAATGCAGACTAACCGTGTGGCGAAAGCTAAACAATGGCCACTTGACGCCGGCGTTATTGCGCTGCTCTTCGGTGTTCTCATCGACTGGAACCCGCAATGGTTCAATAACGGCGAGGCGCCTATCAGATATTTCATCGAAATGGCGGGGGCAGTATTGCTCTCTACAGCAGCAGTACTCGCTGGGATATCTGCACTGGTCTATCGCCACCAGAATCGGGTGAGGGGCCGTACTGTGAGTTCGTGTCTGAAACATGACACGTAGCTGACGATGTCACTTCCTCATCCCTCTTTTACTGCGACCCGCGTCAGCGGGTCGCCTCTTTTTTGGACCGGTCAATAATGATATAGTTTCGCACACGCCCAGATAGCTCAGGTAGTTAGAGCATCCGCCTGAAGAGCGGGGGGTGGTCAGTGCAAGTCTGACTCTGGGCACAGGAATTATTCTTGGGGCGAAAATTGGTTCTTGAACTGCGTGAGAACATCTTGAAGATCGGTGAACTGCGCCTGCGCTTTGGCGCCGGTGCCTTGGACCTGCTGGTAGGTCTCCAGTATCTGCTCCATCACGGGCGCGAGGTACGTTGAATAGAGCCAGAGGGGTGCTGCGACGAGTATAAGTGCATAGAGGATGAATTTTATGAGGCCACCCCAAAATGCATGGCGTCGCATCGAGTGAAGCATGCGGTTGTTCTCCTTGGTGAGCCGGACCAACTCTTTCAACTCTTCATTGAACGGCATATGACCATTATATCCCCTCGGCAGGAATCGAACCCACATTTCTCCCTTAGGACGGGATTGCTCTATCCATTGAGCTACGAGGGGTACGTAGACTCTAGCAACCAAAACCTAGACGGCAAGAAGCTCCTTGAGCCGGCCTTCGTCGAAGCCGACGACGAGCTTATCGCCTATCGAAATGACCGGCACACCCATTTGTCCGCTCTTTTCTATCATCTCCTTTCGCTTCGCAAGATCCGTCGCGACGTTGTAATCCGTGAACTTAATACCATGAGCGGCAAAGAATTCCTTTGCCATGTGACAGAAGTGGCACGTGGGGGTGGAATAAATCGTTACTTCTTTTTGTGCAGCCATACGCTTTATGAAATGGACGCGTTAGATAAATAATTGATCGGATAAATAGTATAGCATCCTGCAAACGTGTGCATATCCTACCCAACTCACTTTACTTTGTAAAGTGAGTAACCCGTGATACTGTGGTGTAATGTTGCGCACAGGGAGCCAACGAAAAAAACTTTGCCCGGAGTGCCCCGTGGCGCGGGTGGCCGACCTCTTTGGAGACCCGTGCACGCTCCTCATCATGCGAGACCTCCTTACCCGCCCCAGGAGATTTCGAGACATGGAAGACTCCCTCGGCGGCATGAGCCCTCGCACGCTTACCAACAAGCTCAAGAACCTCGAAAAAGAAGACCTAGTAACGCGGAAACATTTCAAGAAGCCCGTCCGATTCCATTATGAGCTTACCCCAAAGGGTGCCGCATTCCAAAAAGTCGTGGACGCCATGCGCGGGTACGGGAAAAGGTATTTGTAAGATGTGGGGGGTACGAATGTGCTATATTTTTGCGTGTTGCGGGTATATGTTCATATATCCGCTTCGCTCGGGTAAAATGCGGAAGCTCGCTTCCGCATTTTGACCGCTCGCTTGCGGGTATAGTTTAGTGGTAGAACGAGTGCTTCCCAAGCATTAGATCGGGGTTCGATTCCCCGTACCCGCACCATCACCACCACGGGAACAACCTCCCCAGCCACCCGCGAGAGGTCGATGTCGCCTCAGGAGACATCGGGACCGAATCTACGATCACGATGAGTCCTTCACCACGCTCCGCAAGCCCGTACTGTTCGCGGAGTGCTTCCTCACGACCGCGGTCTGACCCAAGCCTCTCGATGTCAGCGGCCAATTGTGCCTGCCGTGCGGCAAGATCGACATATTCACCTTCCGCTTGCGCGCGGAGCGTTCGGGACTCCCGTTCCTTACGGTACACGCCCCATACACCGGATAGAGCGACAATAACGAAGACAAAGAGCGCAACGATCCCGAGGCGCCTCAAGAAAAGCCGAGTAGCGCTCTGGCGCTGGTTGCGTGTCCACATACGGGCTCATTTTACCACCCACGGGAATTGCATTTTCTCCCACACACTATATTCTATGCTGTATACTATTCCCCTATGAGTTTCCTCTTCGACAAGCGCACCAAAAAAGTCATCAATGTCGCGTGGAGCATTATTGCCGTCCTCATCATTATCGGCATGGTCTTCTTCTTCGCTCCCGGCCTCATTCCAGGACTGTAGATCAGTTTTCGCGGACCACCTTTAAGAATACGTCGTGCGGGATGTCGACTTTTCCGCGTGCCAACATTTTTTTCTTCCCGCGCTTTTGTTTCTCTAGAAGTTTCATCTTCCGCGTCACGTCTCCTCCATACAGATACCCCGTCACGTCTTTGCGCAGCGCCGATTTGCGACGCGATGCGATGATGCGTCCCCCGGTCTTGGCTTGGATCTTGAGCTCAAAGAGCTGCTTCGGCAGGAGTTTTTCCAATTTTTCGACCATCGCTTCAGCCTCCGTCTGCACCTTCCTGCGCGAGACGATACGTGCGAATGCCGGTACCGGCTCTTCCGCAACGAGTATGTCGAGCCGAACGACGTCCGCATCGCGCATGCCGAGAAGCTCATACGAGAGCGACGCAAAGCCGCTCGAGATACTCTTCAACGAATCAAAAAATCCTCGCATCAGCTCACGGAGCGGCATTTCTGCCGAAAGATCCATTTTTCCGTCAGGGAGCGTTTTTGTATCTCCCGCCACGCCCTCGTGCTCATACAAAAGCTGTGTAATTCCACCGAGATATCCGGGCGGGGTGATAACGGAGACTTTCGTCCACAGCTCACACACACGCTGCGTGGATCCGTCGTCTGGAAAACGCGCCGGCGCATAGATCTCTTCGACCTCCCCGTTCATGCGCGTCACTTCATAACGACACGTGGGCTGCGTCACGACGAGTGTTAGGTTGAATTCGCGACGCAGGCGCTCGATAACGATCTCGAGATGGAGCATTCCTAGAAATCCGCACCGGAAGCCTTTGCCCATAACGCCGGAAGATTCCTCTTCATATGAGAGCGAAGAGTCCGAAAGGCGGAGGCGCTCCAGTGCTTGCCGTAAGGCGGGCAGGTCGTCTTGGGATTCGGGATACACAGATGCCCAAATGACGGGTGTGGGCGTGCGATAGCCGGGAAATGCGGGCGCTCCGTCGCGCGCGCGTGCGACCGTGTCTCCTACCGAGGCTACGCCGGGTTTTTTTATGCCAGTCACGATGTACCCTATCTCTCCCTCGACAAGCTCGGCACACGGTTTCTCGTCCGGCGTCATGACGCCGACTTCAAGCGCAGTGAACGACACATCCGCCGCAAGAAGCCGAAGTGCATCCCCTTTCTTCAGCGCTCCGTCGAAAACACGCGTATACACGATGACGCCGCGGTGGTCGGAGTAGCCGAAATCAAATACGAGCGCCCGTGTCTTTGCATCCCGCGATCGCGGCTCCGGGATCCGTTCAACGATCGCATCGAGGACCTCCTTCACGCCCTCCCCTGTTTTACCAGAGGCTTTCAGTACGCTCTCTTCCGGGCACCCGAGGAGCAATGAGAGTTCGCTCACAATATCGGGAACACGTGCGTTTTGCGCATCGATCTTCGAGACGACCGGAATGATAGGAAGATCGAGCGACCGTGCCGTCGATAGCACCGAGAGCGTCTGTGCCTCAACGCCCTGCGTCGAGTCTACGAGGAGAATGACTCCCTCCACCGCCGAGAGTGCCCGCGACACCTCATATGAAAAGTCGACGTGCCCGGGCGTATCTATTAGGTTGAGAACGTACTCGATACCGTTCTTCTTCCACTTCATCCGCACAGGAGCCATCTTGATCGTAATGCCGCGTTCACGCTCCAGGTCCATTCGGTCCAGTACCTGCTCCTGCATGCGACGCGATTCGATGGTACCAGTCATCTCGAGCATGCGGTCGGCAAGAGTCGACTTCCCATGGTCTATGTGTGCAATAATCGAGAAATTCCGAATGTTCATAAGCATTGTGGGCGACTTGCCCCGTTAGAACGCAAAGCGTTTCTAACCGGGGTGATGCTGAAATTTCTGATATTCATGCGAAGTACTCTATCCTAGCAGATACCAAACTTTTTGCTGTCTGGAGTCTTCGCGCAGGCCGACGGGCCGAGCGGGAGCAATTTTTCAGCAGAAAAATATGCGACTCTAGAGGCGTGTGCGCCCGCGAGCGCCACTCATTAGGGAGAAGATGGGCCGATCTCCTCCGCGGAGGCGACGGGGTGCACCGCGGGAAGCGAGGTGCGCCAGAAGCGCTCGCGCATTGCCGCGACCATTTCCGTATACTCACGATTCTTCAGGAGCGCGTAGACGAGAGCAGCCGCAAGGATACCGGTAAGCCCTGCCGCAAACCCGCGCAGAAAAACTGACAAGAGCGTCGAGGAGAGCGTCAAGGGACCAACGACAACGAGCGTGCCATATGCGGCTCCTGCGGCACCAGCACCCGCAAGGAGTGCCTGTGAGAGGGACAGTGCGATACGTGAAAAGAATCCTCCGAAACGGTGCTCGAAGTGGAGTACGAGTGCTATTGCCGCCCCGATCGAGGTGAGGGAGAACGCGATCGGAAGCGCCACAATCGAGCTTCCAGGCACATCATCGAGACGCATCACGAACTGCACGAACTGTAATACACCCGGATCGGCAAAAAGGTGCGTGAGGCGAAACGCGAAGAAAAGCGTCACCGCGGTCGACGTTGCAGCAACGAAAAAAGGGACGAACGTGCGTCCCGCAGCATAGTACGCACGTGCGAGGAGCAGGCTAATCGCCTGGGCGGCAAGCGAGATCGTAAGCAATGCGAAAACAGCTGCGGTCAATCGCGTATCGGTCCAGTCGAACGAACCGCTTCCGAGAACAACCCGCACGAGATGCGCGCGAAGCACCATGATGAGACCGATCGCAGGGAGTGACCAAAAGAGAATGTAGCGCGCGGCGGTCGAGACATAGCTCATAAATTCCCGTGTGCGGCCTTCGGCCAGAGCCGACGCCAACGTCGGGAACGCGGCCACCGAATATGATGCACCGATCACGGAGAGCGGAACGCTCATGAGATTGAAGGCAAACATGAAAACAGCAAGCGACCCCGCCGAGAGTCCGGAAGCAAGCGAGGCAAATCCCATGAAGGTGATCTGGTTCATCGAAAGCGTGAGCGCGCGTGGTACCGAGATCACCGCTGTCCGGAAAAATGCTTTTTTCTCTCGAAGTCCCGGAAAAGAGCGGAAGAAACCATCCCCGACGATAGAGGGCACTTGGATACCAAAATGGAGCGCCGCGCCGAGCACGACCCCCCACGCGAGTCCCGCAGTACCGAGCAGTGGGTAGAAAAAAAGGAGTCCAGAGATAATGCCGAGGTTGTAAAGGAGCGGTGAAGCCGCGTACAAAAGGTAACGTCCGCGAGCCTGCGTAATGCTTGCGAAGATGTTGGAAAAACCGAGTAGGATCGGCTGCAAGAGCATGATGCGTGTGAGAAGGACGACCGTGGGCAAAGAGCCGGCAGCGGCGAATTGCGGAAAGAGCATCTCGAGGAGCGTCGGCGCTGCGAACACGGCGACCGAGGAAACGATAACGGCAAGTGCGCAAAATCCGATGACAATAGTATCGATGTAGCCTTTCTGCTCCTCGGACGAGCGCCGCGAAAGCTCGGGAATAAGAATGTAGACGGAGACAAGCGAGCCAATCGTGACGAAAAGGAAATCCGGTATGCGGAACGCTGCGTAGTATAGGTCGAGCTCTTCTCCAGCGCCGAAGGTATGCGCGAACAAGCGGTCACGAACGAGCGCGAGGAGCGATGAGAGGAGCGCCGCAGCCGCTAGGACTGACACAGCGGCCTGTAAACTTCGCACTGGGGAAGCGAGAAACCTCAGTGTCTCGCGCATCATGAAGACCCTATCTCTCCGAGGGGGCGAACAAATCTTCACCAGCCTCTATCGTTGCTATTGCTTCGGCAAGCGTCGTGTCATTGGGGTTGGCATTCGCGACCGCCTTGAGGGCAGCGAGCGCATCATCCTTCCGATCGAGACGATAGTAAGAAAGCCCAAGAAGGAAGAGTGCATTCGCATAATTGTTCTCTATTCCTACGGCCTGTTCGAACGAAAGCGCGGCGTTCCCATAGTCCCCTCCCGCATACAGTATGGTACCGAGGTTGTACCATCCGAGTGCGTCTTGTGGAGCGATCTGCACTACCGCCGCTGCGTTCTCCCGCGCTGCATCAAGCCTGTTGGCACGCGCGTGGATCTGCGAAAGAAGGAAATGTGCGGCCGCAAAATCGGGTTTGATCGCAAGTGCTGCCTCAAGATTCTTGCGCGCAGCTTCATCACCGCCCCTGGCGAGATCGAGCTGTGCCTCCCCGAGGTACGGAATGGGGTTCGTGGGGTTATTCTCGCGCACTTGTGCATACGCGCCACGAGCTGCCTCCTCAGCGCCTTCGACACCCGCGCCGGCAAGTTCTCCGTAGAGCCGCGCGAGTGTGAGCCAATTTTGATAGTTACCACTTTCTATCTCAACAGCAGCAAGACCGTGCTGAATGGTCGCGTTCAAGGTGTTCTGGAGTTCCGCTTGAGAAGCTGCGCTTGTGTCGGAGCTCCCTGCAAGCTGCGCAAGTTGCAAGATCCCAAGCTCAACCCCGGCACGGTGGGCGCGATCGCTCTCCGGCAAAACGGCAAGTGCGAGCGAAACGGAACGGGTAGCCTTTGCAATGTCTTGAGACGCTCCGAATTCCACGACAGCCCGATTGACGAGCATGTCAGAGATAAGCGCACGCGTCGATTGTACGCCTCCGAAAAAGAGGACGAGCCCAAAAAGGCAAAGCGCTACTGCGGCGACCCTCCCCTTCCAGACATCCCACGAAAGCGAAAGAGCGGTGCGCGAGATCATACCGGCCGATACTTCTTCGGCGACGAGCGCTCCGAAAAAGAGGAATGTGAGCAGCGAGAGCGCCGGACCAGGGACATAAACGATGTGATATGCCGTAAGGTAGAGGGCGCTTATCATCAGTACCATTCGTGCCACCGACGCACTCCGACGATTTCGGAACAATCTCCAGAGGCTCCACAGAAGCGCAGCGCACACAGCTACCCACGCGACAATTCCCAGGACACCCGTCGTGACGAACGACGTCGGGACGAATCCGACACCGTAGTTAAAGTCAGCGTTCCAGAACTGCGTTCCGTTGACTGAGAGCGGCTTGTAGCGTCCCCACTCTTGCGGAAAGGAATTGGGTCCGGACCCGAAAAAGATCTGCGCGGGTCCGGCGAATACCTCTCGGCCGATGGCGAACGTCCCGTTCCACGACGGCCGCACCTCGACCTGCACTATCTGGAGTTGCGACGGCAACACACCCTGTACGACATTCCCGCCAAAGTACATGGCGCATCCGAGTATTACCAACGCGAGCCACAGCCACACCGATTTCAGTCGTGAAAACCAAGAACCGGACTCGCCTGAAAAGTAACGAAGGAGCGCGTATCCGACACCGAGTCCGGAAAGTCCAAGCCATACGTCGCTGTAATTGACGACTACGAGCAGCGTGAGAGATGCGAAAGCGGTGATGATCGCGACATAGCGCCATATCCCTTCGAAGACAGGCGTCCGAAGCAATGCGACAGAAATGAATGTTGCGAATGCGAGAAAGATCCCGAGGTCATGCCAACTTCCCACGATCGACGTCGCCGGAAAAGCGAGAGCGCCTCCAAAGGTGAACGACGGGATGATGAGATGCAGTGCCTGGACCACCAACACGATGAAAGTGCCGAACATGAGAAGACGCAGGGCCATTACGATTCGCCCCGCATGTGCGCCGAGGATCGCCGCCGAGAGAAGAAGCGCGAAGTACCAGACTGCAAGGCTCATGACCGTGTCCTGCCCCCCTCCGCTTCCGACGAAGGACGCCCACGAGAAACCTGTGACGACCGCCGAGATACAGTACGCTATTGGAATTAAAAGCGCCGCAACCAAGAGCGGGCTTTTCGGGACCCGGAGTTCAGACTCTCCGAGCGACATCAGGATCCACGCGAGGAAACCGACGGTGATCGCTACCGTACCCAACAGCATCTTTGCTTGCACGATGCCAACCCACGGAACGGGAATAAAAAAGAGAGGCGTGAGGAGAAAGAGAAGAAGCACTGACCATCGGGCGATCGTTTCCGCACGTGAACTGTATTGCATGGGAAAAAGTATACCATACGCAAAATCCCCCATGGAAGGGGGATTTTGTCTGCGAAGTAAGCCGGATTCTGTCTGGGGACAGTCATTCATCTAGCCCTTCGATTACTCTCAGGGTCAAGCGGCACTCTTTGTGAGATATCCAATTGGTGTATCCCACGAAGCACGGCCTTGCACAGAAGTAAGAGTTTTGCCGTTGCACCTCGAGCCTTCAGCGAGAGGTGTCCTTCGTAGCTTTACGCGGAGAAGGACTCTCTCGATTTATTGCCCAAGCTCGCCCTGCTTCGCCAAAAAAAATTCTAGGCTTCGCAGGGCGTTTTCCCACTTTCGCGGAAAAACGTCACTGTTCGCATCTCTCGCCTCGCGGCGGACGGGTGTTACCCGCTACTTGTGCCGATTCCGCCCACCGGAGGTGGCTGCGGAACCGAGCATCCTGAGCTTTGCGAAGGGCTCCCTCGAAGGCTCTCGGGACGCTCGATTTCGCAGCTGCCTACGGCAGGCAAAATCGACGCTGTGTCCGGACTTTCCTCTCCTCGATTTCTCTCGGAGCGACTGCCTAACGCAGATTGCGATTGTACCGCAATAGACACGATGGTCAATACGTGTCAAACTTTTACTGGAGAATAAACAGCAACGGAGGCATCCGACATGGCTATCGCCTTTTTGGTCTTATGGCTGAGCATCGGTCTAACGGCCGGAGGAATATCGTTCGCAGGTTTGCAGAACACTTACGCGGAATATGCGGCTGAAGACCGCGGGAGCGATGTGGTCTGCTTCTGGGTTGCCATAGTCGCAGGACCTCTGGGGCTTGCGGGAGTTGGGCTTGGTCTTGTGAAAGGGACCCTCGAATTCCACGGTTTTTTATTGCCGTGCCGATGGTCTTACTATGATTCGACGATGCTTCAACAGCGAGTACGACAACGGAAACCTCAGAAGTGGCACTGAGCGAGCCCGACGAACATGAGAAAGCGCCCAACGGCCTTTCGATTCGTCGGGCGCTTTCTTTTTCCTTTTCCAACAACAAGCGAGGGGCATTGCGCTTTTGAGGGTCTTCGCGCAGGCGCGAAGGCGCCGAGCGGGAGCGTCCCGTCAGCAGACGGGAACGCGACCCGAGAAGCGCAATGTCCCGAGCGCTACACTATCTCGCACGTCCCACCGGCGCAGGCCAGTTCCCTCTTCTGCTCCGTCTCGTCGGTGCGTTCGTAGATGACGAGCTTTGAGTAGTCGATCGTGGGGAATTTCGCAGCGAGCGCTTCGTACGTCTTTTTATCTATCGTCTCATACGGCGCCAAGCGGTACACATGGTTCTCGCGCGGGAGGAACGAAAGGCCACCGATAATCTCCCAATTGTTGTAGAGCCACGAGACGACCTCTACCCACTCTTCTTCTCCCACGGATATCGTCGCCGAAGGATTGTGCTCGGTGAAATTCACCTTGACCATCTTCCAATACTCAAGTTGTTGAATGGCGGTGATGTCGTTCTTAAAGACAGAACCACTCGGTGCCTTGACCGGGAATTCCAACACGAAGGTCGTGGCCTCGTTCGGGTTCTGGCCCACTTCTGGGTGCGCCACGACACCCTGGTCGCGCATCATCTTAAAGAGCGAGTCGGTCGCGGAGATGCGGACGCGTCGGATGTAGTACTGCGAGTGACGCGGGTGAATACCTGAAGAGCAGTTGAACGTCTGCGATACGGTGCCCGAGGGCTTCACGCACGTTATCGACGTCGAAGCATTCACACCGAAGCGCTTCGCGTATGCGGCGTTCGCCTTTATGCTCACATCACGCATTTTGCGCATCATTTTCCCATCGCGCACCGCGGGAGAATCCCACTGACCGGTGATGGACACACCAAGAAGTCTCTCGGCGCGACAGTTGTCCGTCCACTCCTGCGAAATGTAATTGAAATTCGTCAAAGTCGATTGATAGGTACCCAGAAGTGTCGCGAGCTTTGCCTTTCGGAGCAGCGTTTTCTCGGTATCATTCGCGCGCGCTATTACCTCGGAAAGATTGCAGAATTGTTTCGATTGCAGGATGATCTCGCCGCACGGATTCGTCCCCACTTGGCCGATAAAGCCTCTGCGCTTGTACTTTTTCTGCAGAAGCTTTAAGCGGCGCTCGGGCATCGTCTTCTCGAGGGATCCGCGGTTAAAAATACCGCGCTCGCCCGTGCCGCTTTTCATCAAGGCGACCCACTCATCCATCAACTCCGCATTGGTAGGCTTCGTTTCATACACGGCAGAGTTGTTGGCAACGCTTCGATATGGGTCCGTAAGGAAGAACTGGCCTTTCTTGGCATCACGGATGTCCACGTCATCAAGGTCAGAGAGCGAGATCATCGCAGTGCGGCGCACGCCGCCAGCGACCACGCATTCGCCGATCTTGCAGATGATGTCATGCGCATCTATGTTGCGGAGTCTCCTTCCCTGTTTGCGTAAGATCCGATCGCGCGCGAACGAAAGTAAGCTGCGCAGAGGTTCCGGGCCCGAGGCCTTGCCGCCCATCGTTTTGAGGCGCGCACCCGCTGGCCGGATGAGTGAAAAATCAAACTCGATGTCCTTGCCGCCGTACCATGTCTTCAAGCCCAACGTGAGCGCATTGCACCACCCTTCTTTTGTGTCTTCGACAATGTGGACGCTCAGTTTTTCTCTCGACTGTTTTTCTATTTGCGGAAGCTGCTGGATGTTCTGGCTCTCCACTGCGTAGCCAACACCACATCCTTGCATCGAGAGGTACATGATCTCTGCAAAATCTTCAAGCTTCACCGGCGCCGTGAACGAACAATTGTAAAAACAGGTGTTGCATTTCTTTGCGGGGGCACCTGCGAACTGCATCGCTCGCATCGAGGGCATCACTTCCTGATTGAGTATCGCCTCGCGCACTTCCGCGTACTCGCGCTTGGTGAGTTTGTCGCCGAGATTTTCTTTCATAAAGTTCACGTAGCGATCCACCGTCTCGATCCAGGTCTCGCGACGCTGCTCGCTCTCAATCCAACGCGCATACGTGCGCAAGTAGATGAACTCTCCCAACGGGTTGTCCTTGAAATACTTTTTGCTCTCCTCCGCGAGCTTCCGCACATGCTCGGGAACCTCTCCCTGCTCTTTGCGGATCTTTGAACGCTCGGCTCGATAGAGAATGTATGCCTTAGCCGTCGCGACGTAGTCAGAAAGAATGAGTTGGCGTTCGACTTCGTCCTGGCAGCCTTCGACGGTCGGCAGGAAATTCTTGTAGGTCTTGGCGATGCGCATCATCTCCCCTGCCACTTTGTGCGCGACCAGCACTGCTTCTTCGGGAGAACCCTCATTCGAAGCCTTCATTGACTTCTCAATGACGCTTACGATCTTCGAAAGTTCGAACGATACGATGCGCCCGTCACGTTTCTGTATTTGCGGCAAATATTTTTTGTACACGCGCATCGCGGCACCGTCCCGCAGTGCTTTTGCAACGCTCGCGACGGTTTTCGATTTGTCTACGTGCTCGGTGGTGATTACTCTACTCATGCGCATCGGGTTAGATTTTTAAAGGACGTTTATTGTACTCCTCACAATCCGAGGTTCGGTGAAGTCGAACCTGTGGAAAACCCCCGTCCGGATTCTAGAGTCGCACAATGTCGCCGACCCCCATCTCATGCGCCTGCACCCATCCTGGGGGAAGCTCTAGGACGTATCTCGCCGCCTGTCTCGGCGTGAAAACAGCCGGGTAACTTTCAGGTGAGACATTTTCCTCGACATGGACGATCGAACCATCGTGAGAAATCCACAAAATGTCAATAGCAAATCGCATGTCCTTCATCCAAAACGCGTACCGGTCGTCTTTCGGAAAAACGAAGAGCATTCCCTCATCCTCGGCAAGCCCTTCGCGACCGCTCAATCCCATCTCCCGCGCTTCGGGAGTGTCCACAACAGTGACTCGAATGCTTTGTTCTTTGAGTTGAACGGTCGACGAAGCAGTCGCGTCATCTCGTACGCGTGGAAATCCGGGTAGATCGGTATAAATGAGCGCGGCGATCAACACAACGCCTGCCACAACGACGGCGTACCATGCTTGGCGAGCCATGGTGCTTAGAGTACCAGAACAACGGCCATCGCGACAAAGGAAACAAGCCAGTAGAGAGCGTTGATGAGATAGAGTGTGAATGGTTTCTGCTCCCACAAGACGATGCCGAGCATCACTGGCGCAACGAATCCGACCCAGCACCAAAACCCGAGCTCGACTGCTCCGATAATATCGTACACGCCCCACGCGATCCCGAAGTAGTTCATCACGTATGCCACACCCATGTTCGCAAGGAGTCCGAAGAACGCCATCAAGGGTATTCTCTTTTTCCCGCGCTCAACCATTTCGGGCGAGAGGTTCGTCATCTTGGTCCATGCGCTGCCAAACACACGCGGGTGATACCACACGAACGCGATGACCGTCGAAACAATACCCGCGAAGAGGATCGGCAAAAACGTAACTTCGAGCATGCACTCATCGTAGTCCGTGCACGCCTTTCGTCCAGTGGCTCTTGTGCACATGCGTAACGGTTGTCGGGCGTTTGGTATACTCTTCATATGTTCATGCCGCACAAGACAGCAGAAAAACTAGAGCAGCCCGACAACGAGAGTGAGAAAGAGTTCGAGGAAACATTCCTGCGCGACTTTCCGCACTTCACGGCGCATCGAAATGATATACGTGCGCTCGCGGCAGTTCGAAGAAAGTTCAACCTTGGTCGCTACAACGACCTCAACGTATTCGTCCTCGCACACGACCGCGATATTTCGGCGGAGTGTGTTTTCTCAAGAGACGAAGAGAACAACGTCGTCTTCTACAGCACAAGCAAAGCTATCAAGCGCGCACTCGAAGCCCGAGGACACGATGCGAAAAAAGCGAACCTTGAACAGCATGCCGAGAGCGAACGCGCCGATATTTTCATCATGCTCGATCCGGAAATTTCGGTCACCAAGCGACTTCGAGAGAACATTGCCCCACGCGGCTTTGTTCTGTGTCGTCTACAAACAGCAAATTCGCTGCGCGCCCACGGGTACTCGTTCAGGGCTATCGTCGAAATGAACAATGGTACCCCCTCTTTCAGTAGACACGACGATCCGACATTCTGGAAAAGCGTCGAGGTCGATTCCGAAACGTCCTTCCAAGAAGCATCTGACCCCGACAACGAGGGTGTTGTCACCTACGAGAAAGCAAAGCAAAAGGTGCGTGAGGCCCAAGACGCGGGTATTTCAGGGATGTCCGTAAACAACATATTTGAGAGCTATTCGAAGCTCATAAAGATGGCCGAGGAACATAATCCTGGTGCTATTGCGAGCGGAGAAACGGTACTTTCATTCACCGTGATGATAAAGGACAAAGAGGTAACGATCTCAAACATCAACACGGCCCTTCCCGCAAAGAAAGGCGAGCATGATGACGATATTGTCGTAATGAAAAAGGGCCCGATCTGAAGGCCGCGAACTACCCGTACAACAACGCTCCGACGAACACGAGCATATTGCATACCAACCACAACGTATATGTGAGAACGATCGGTGGTTCGCGATGGACAAATCCATACAGGATCCACGGAATGTCGAGGAGAGACCACGCCAGCCATGAGACTGGGGATACTCCCGACGCATCACGCCCTACATAGATGAGTATGATCTGCGGAATGCTCATGATGGGACCTGCGATACCAACGGCGAGCACTGCCCTGTCAAGAAGCCGCTTCAAGAAAGTCTTTGCCGGGTATGGTTCGAGTGCACGCGACAGTCTTTTGCGAATGTGAAGATGGTGATATCCTCGCATAGCTTTATAGTATAAGGCAGTATCGCCATAAGGAGGGTTCGCATAGTGGTCTAGTGCGCGCGCTTGGAAAGCGCGTGTGCCGCAAGGCACCGAGAGTTCGAATCTCTCACCCTCCGCAATTAAGACAACCGTATACTGCGACTGGAAAAAATAACGGCCGCGAGTTTTGCGCGGCCGCCACTTCATTGACCGTTCCCGACTCTCAACGTACCGATGGAACGAATTTCCGTAATAGGCCAATCACCCACCGGAGGTAACTCTGATGATCGTGCTCCGAGATATAGAGCCAATCACCGTTGGGAGCTACTCGGACGATCGGTGAGGCGCGCCAACGCATGAAAACGTTGGGGTGGCGCTTCAGGGCGTTCTCGGCTGTCGACATGCTTGCCTCCCTTGTCTTCGCCGTTCCATGACTATATCCCTAAACCTTCATTCCTTGCAACGCTGCGATACGTTCTTCGACCGGTGGGTGCGTTGAGAAGATTTTTGCGATAAATCTTCCTGCTTCGTGGGCGCCGAAGGGATTGGAAATGAAGAGGTGCGCAGTCGCGTGGTTGGCGCGGCGCATCGGCGCTTGGTATGAGGAGATTTTTTGCAGCGCGGATGCTAGGCCATCCGGATAGCGCGTGAGCAGGGCACCGGAAGCGTCGGCGAGAAATTCGCGTTTGCGGGAGACCGCAAACTGAATGAGCTGTGCTGCTATGGGAGCGATGATTATCGCCGCGATACCGGCGATGAGGAGGAGTGGATTTTTATTGTCCCTATCGCCATGGCCGTAGAAACTCATGCGAAGAAAGATGTCCGAAATGATGGCAATGAATCCCGCCAAGACAACTGCGACCGTCATCACCAAGATGTCGCGGTTGCCGACGTGCGAGAGTTCATGCGCGATGACACCTTCGAGCTCGGAGCGATCGAGGCGCGCGAGAAGTCCGGTCGTTACCGCTACGATCGCATGTTTCGGGTCGCGTCCGGCGGCAAACGCGTTGGGTGCTGGATCATCAATGATATAGAGGCGTGGTTTCGGAAGTCCGGCGGTGATGGCGAGATTCTCGAGGATCCTGTGAAGCTCAAGATACTGCTTCGAGTCCGCCTCTTTGGCGCCCGTTGCTGCGAGGGCAACCTTGTCGGAGAACCAGTACGCTGTAACGTTCATAAAGAGAGAGAACCCGACCGCGATATAGAGAATCGTCGCGTCGCCGTATATCTGTGCGACGAGCCATCCGAGGCCGATGACAACGACCAAAAACCCGGTCATGAGGAACCACGTTTTCCGGATGTTCTTGCTTTGCTGCGTGTAAAGAGACGACATAGTAGTTAGCCACTAGGGGTTAGCCAATCTGGCTATTGGCTAAAAACTGACTTTAACAGGATTACGAGCCGCTTGCTCACCTTCGGCAAGTTCAAAAAAATCGCGTGTTTTGAAACCAAAACTTTTGCCGATGAGATTCGTCGGAAATTGCTCGAGTGCGTTCTGCAGCTCGATGACAACGGAGTTGTAAAAGCGGCGTGCCGCCTGGATCTTGTTTTCGGTATCGGAGAGCTCACGCTGGAGTTCGACGAAATTCGTATTGGCTTTGAGGTCCGGATAACTTTCGGCAACTGCGAACAAAGATTTTAGTGCGCCGGTGAGCATGTTCTCCGCGGCCGCATGCTCCCCCACCGTCCCCGCTCCCATCGCTTTTGTGCGCGCCTCCGTCACCTTTTCGAGCGTTCCGCGCTCGTGCTTGACGTAGCCCTGTACCGTCGACACGAGATTCGGGATGAGGTCGTAGCGACGCTTCAACTGTACGTCGATATCAGACCATCCTTCCTCACAGCGATTCGTCAGTACGACGAAGCGGTTGTACGCCCATATAGCCCAGAAACCGACGACTACGACAACTCCCAGAAGAATGTAACTAATTTCCATGCGTGCATTTTATCATATATCGGCTTCCCTCTCCAGTTGTCGTGTTCGAAGCGCACGAATGAGGTTGAGATTCTGCTGCGCAGTCCCCGTGTAGCGCGTGACCTTCGGTACGTATCCTTCCAACGCAAGCTGGTTGTACAATTCTCGCCGCTGTGCAAGCGATGGCATATTGGCTCCCCAGAGTTGGTAGGGATTCGTCGCGGTACCGACCGACGGAACCTGAATAGGAAGCCCAGCGAGGTCAGGTTGAGCTGGCGGCTTCGGTGGAAGCGGGACATATTCCGCCTGCGTCGGACGCGGCGTAGCTGGCGCCTCGATCGCGCCGGGGTCATTCGTTGTAATACCGCTTGTCGGGCCGACAGGAATTTCCGGTCTGGGTTGTGGCAGCGGCACGTCCGTTGCATCCGCGGGAAAGTCCGGCTCTGGAGTTACAAAAATCCTGTCGTTGGCTGTGATCTGGTCCCACGCAAACCGATCACCACCGCCCGGAAAGAGCTCGCTCTCCGTAACCGAAGGCTGATACGGATAGTCGTATGACGCTTCATAAAAATCTATGTGACGCTCTGCCACTCCCGTCTCTTCTGAAACACCCGTTATCACCTGAAGCCTTTCCCAATTCGGATCGGCGGAGTCTGGCGTCACTCCAATGACATCATTTCCTTCCGACTCCTCATAAAAACGCCAGTTCGTGCTTCCAGAAATATCTTCGGACGGCAAGCTTGCGAATGTATACACCGGCTCATTCCCCAAATTGTCTGGCTGGACCCCTGCGAGCGACTGGTTGTAAGCGATGTTGTAGCTGGCTATCTGTGCACCTATCCCCGAATTGATGCTTTCCATGCGATTTACTATCGTCTGTGAGGCGGCGACAACATCATTTGCAGGCGTGAGGAAACTTGACTGGTAGTTTTGTGGTATCGTCATATTCGATGCCCATAAGTAGGAGCTAATCGAAGAATTGATGTTGTTTATCTTTTGCTGGAGCGCATCTGTTTGTTGTTGTAAATACTTTCTATCGCCAGCACTAAGCTCCGAATTCTGTGCCATCTGTTGAGCGGCGTTGATTGTTGCCTGAGCCCTCACAAGACCGCTTTGAACGGTATTTATTCCCTGTCCGACAGTAGCTCCTTTATTCAATAACGTTTTGAGTTGCGCCACCGTTCTCTTCTCTGCCGCAAGATTTGCCTCTGCGGTGGACAATGGCTTTTGCAACGCCGCCTTCTTGGCTTCCGCGTCAGCGATTTGTTCTTTCAACGCCTCTTGTTCTGGCGTGGGCGGCTGCATTCTCTGGTCACCGATTTCACCGCCAGCACACGACTCGCTTGCGCATTGCGTTCCGCCCGTTGCTGTTTTCGTCTGTTCTCCAGCGGAATTTTCTTGACCGTCGAGAGAAACAAGCTGCTCTGGTGGTCCGAAATCCACTGCCAGCGGCTTAGTGGTCATCGTGAGGCTCGTCCAATCTAGAGGTGGGAGTGCTGCGCTTTCGACAGGAGTTGTCGGCGCAGCAACTGGAATGTCTTCCAATACATTCTGCTCGCGTTGCGCCTGTATCGACTCTTCATCGCTCGCATTGAAAGCGAGCCAGGCTTCGTTGGTATCAATCGCGGTGGGACCAAAGAGACCCTGTGCGCCTCCTTGTGTAGGAATTTCCACCACCTCTGATGACGGTGTCGGGAACGCCCCAAATCCACCTTCGATACGAGCTATGGGGCTTTGCTCGGTCGCCCCGGGAGCACTACCCATTTCCGTACCATAGAGAAGTCCTGCAATCGTATCCCGTGCTCCCTGGTATGCATTCGCCACTGGATCATACAAGTTGACTAATCCTTCTCTGCCAAATACAGGATGCTTCTCCCAGAATTCTTGAGTGAGTACGCCCGGGGGTGTTGTCCCACGAGCTCCTGCAACGGTCTGCCCAGGAACATCATAGTCGCCCGCATAGACGGTGTCGTTCACGCCCGGTGTTTGATTTGTTTGCGATCCCCCAGCAGGAGAGATGAGACCCACGGCAGTCGCGTCATTGCTAGCAAGTGGAATTGCGCTAAAACCGCCCTCTATGCGAGAGATTGGACTTTGCTCCGTCGCGGCCGCAAATCGGTCATCAAAAGACGCTACCGCCACTTTGCCCCAATCTGGGGCAGAGTAATCACCCGCAAAAACTGTGTCATATGTTGCAAGAGGCGCACCGGGTGCTGGCCGCGGAAGTGGTATGTTTTCCGTGCTAGCGCCTCCTTGAACATAGGGCGCAACATTAGCTTCGTACCACGCTTCATTTGCCCGAATGCTCGCTCCCCCTTGTTGTATAGGGCCGAAATAAGCGGATAATTTGCCTTGCTTGGCAACTTCTATAAACGCGTCCATGGATTTATCCGGATTGTGTGCGTCGGCCTTTGAGTAAATACCGTACGTACTGTCGTTCCCCGATCCACAAAATTGCAATATCCCCTCAGAACATTCGGCTGGATTCGATGCATACGCGTTAAGACTGGACTCTACCCGCGCATGATTCGTAAGAGCTCTCGCTAGTTGCTTGGGGTCAGACGGATCCGTAACACCCATTTTTCTAAAATCTTCCAGTGTTTTTGGCGGCCAGCTGTTTGGATCAACTTCTGCAAATTTCTCTTCCGCCCTTTTGGAAAAGTCAACGGGATTTACCTGACCATCTAGTCCAACTCTTAGAGTCTCTTGAGGGTCATAGGGACTCTCTTTCGCTTCAGGTGAGATGACTGGATTGAAGAAGCCAAGTCCTTCTTTGCGGATCTCCGCTATCTTTCCTTTCGCCCAATCTGCCATCTTTCCTGTTGTGTCCGCCGCCCATTGTGTGGCGTTCTTGACCGGTTCTGTGATCGGGCAATACCACGATTCACACGTCTTTTGCGGATGTCCGAACTCATCATTCAAGAATGCTTCTGCATTCGATGGAAACGTGCTGCCGCTCCCAGGTGCAGATCCTCCAACTTCACCAGTGCCCAAAGGCTTTGCATCGGCTGGCGGCTGCAGCGTAGTAGCCTCTCCGGCGCCGGGAGTGAAAATATCCTTAAGTACTTCTGCTTTTGCTTCTTGCGCGGCGGGAGACGTGTCGCCTACCTGCACGCCGGCCATTTCGGAGAGCAGTTTGTCGTATGCAGCCGATGCATTCCGATAATCCTCAAGTGAGGCTGGTTGTTCCATGGTGGTAAGGTATTTCTCCAGTTCCATCGCCCGCGGGTCTTGCGGAAATTGCGACGTCGCACCTCCACCACCCCCGGAATCAGTCGTGACTATAGGAGTGCATGTGCCGCCGAGGACGCAGAATTCATCCGGTTTTCCCGTGTTGACCTGGACGAAGCACTGCTGCCCGCTCGGGCACTCGAATTTTGCATTAGGACTTATCGGTTTCCCCTCGGCGTCTACTTCCCCTTTGCAGATCGTCGAGCCTACAATACAGTGACCGGAAACGGGTCCGAGGGGTGTACTTTCTGTACAAACTGGCGACGGGAGCGGTTTCGGCGTCCTCTTTTCTGCTTGTGCTTTCGCGATCTCTTGATCGTATACTTTCTTATATGCAATGCAGGTCTCATTAAGCCCATCGGAGCTGGATTGAGCAACTGCGAATATAGGAGCCGCGAGAAGTATCCCCAGCACAAGAAAAGTAGTCGCCATGCGACTTTGAGACATGTGTCTATTGTAGCAACACGACCCGCCGAGAGGCGGGTCGTGTGTGGACTATTTCTCTTAAAACTCTTAGCGAGCTCGCAGGGGTTTTGCTCCTGAGGAATCTTCCGCAGGCGAAGAGCCGAGGATTGAGGACTTTTCAGCAGAAAAGTCCGGGTTCCGAAGGAGCAAAACCCCTGCGGCGAGCGCCTAATCCATGTCCCCCATGCCCCCGGGCATACCACCACCTCCGGCGGGAGAAGCTTTTTTCTCAGGAATTTCAGCAACAGCCGCTTCTGTGGTGAGAAGCACCGCTGCCGCGGAAGCGGCATTTTCGACACCACTGCGTGTTACCTTCACCGGGTCGATAATGCCCGCTTCATACATGTCGACGATGGAAGCTTCTTCAGAATCGGCAAGCGCGTTGAACCCGAAGCTACCGCCCCTCTTCACGACTTCCTGTAACACGACTGCGGAATCCTGCCGTCCGGCGTTCTCGGCGATCTGCAAGAGCGGCGCAGAAAGCGCGGTGAGAAGGATCCGGTATCCGATCGTATACTCGTCGTGCGCCTTAGGGTCGATTTTTTTTGAAAGTTTCGCGGCAACCTTCGCAAGCGCCGCTCCCCCACCCGGCACGATGCCTTCGGCGATCGCAGCCTTGGTCGCATTCACCGCATCTTCAATTTTATCTTTGAGATATTTCATTTCGGTCTCGGTCGCAGCTCCTACGCGAATGACCGCAACGCCGCCAGAGAGCTTCGCGATGCGCTCTTCCAACTTCTCTTTATCGAATTTGGAATCTGTGTTCTCAAGCTGTTTGCGCAGGCTCTCGACGCGTTTCTCTACGTCGGACTTCTTGCCTTTTCCTCCGATGATGACGGTCGAATCTTTCGTTGCAACGATGCGGCTCGCGCGCCCGAGCATTGAGAGCTCCGTGTTCTCCAGTTTGATACCAAGATCCTCGGAGACAACTTGTCCATCCACAACGATCGCGATGTCCGCGAGCATTTCCTTTTTACGATCGCCATAGCCGGGAGCTTTCACTGCAAGAACATTAAAGGCGCCGCGGAGTTTGTTGACGACGAATGTCGCGAGCGCTTCTCCGTCGACATCATCGGCGATAATACAGAGGTCCTTTTTACCTCCCTGTGCGACTTTCTCGAGGAGCGGCAATATATCTTTGATGGTGGAAATTTTCTTGTCGGTGATGAGGATGGGTGCGTCCCTCACTTCGGCTTCCATCCGCTCCGCGTTCGTTATCATGTAGGCGGAAACATAGCCTTTGTCGAACTCCATACCCTCCACATATTCAGAATCAATGCCCGTTCCTTGCGATTCCTCGACCGTCACAACGCCGTCCTTCCCCACCTTGCCGACGACTTCCGCGATCTTCTCGCCAAGCTCGTCTGATTCCGCGGAAATGGATGCGACCTGACGTATCTCGCTCTTGCTCTTTACATCCTTCGCCATTTTCTTCAGTTCTTCGACGGCATCCTTTGCCGCGCGCTCGATGCCGTGGCGGACCATCATCGCGTTGGCACCGAGCGCGGTACGCTTCAAGCCTTCGTGGATGATCGCCTGCGTGAGAACGACCGCCGTCGTCGTGCCGTCGCCTGCTTTGTCATTCGTCTTCGTCGCGACCTCTTTTACGATCGAAGCGCCCATATCCTCGAATTTGTCCTCGAGAGAGATCTCCTTCGCGATCGTGACGCCGTCATTCGTTATGGTGGGACCTCCCCACGACTTGCTCAATGCAACATTGCGACCCTTGGGGCCGAGCGTGACTTTTACGGCACTTGCGACGATGTCGACACCGCGCTTCAAAGCCGCTCTCACGTCTTGATCAAAGATGACTTGCTTTCCTGCCATAATGGTTCGTGATTACTTAATAACAGCCAGAATGTTCGATTCCGAAATGATGTAATACTCCTCGTCATCGATCTTGACCTCGTCGTAGCCGTATTTCGAGAACATGACGGTATCACCGACTTTCACCGCAACGGGAATGAGCTCGTTGTCATCGCCACGCTTCCCCGGCCCTACGGCGATCACCCTTCCGCGTTCCGGTTTCTCTTTTTGCGCCGTATCGGGAATGATGATCCCCGCCGGCGACCTCTCGTCCGACGGCTCTTCCGGCTTCACCAAAATACGGTCGCCTACGGGTTGGATGGCGATCTTTGACTTCTTCGATTCTTTTTTCATATCGACATGTGTAGATTGATAACTCGTGGCGACACTATAGATGAAAACGTGCCTTCGGGTCAAGTTTAGCGAATACCTTGCGTGCTTTCGGCGCCTATGATAAGATGGCGCCGATGGGTTTTCTCCAGGGGGTGCTGCCCTACGTGCAGATCGTACTTTCGGTGCTTCTCATAGGCGCTATCGTGCTGCAACGCACC
>Ga0209542_10004757_pt1 | contig 27668 bp, 22 predicted proteins | sample RifCSPhighO2_01_FD_184028 | JGI IMG/M metagenome (GOLD analysis project Ga0209542, IMG submission 184028) | Soil microbial communities from Rifle, Colorado - Rifle CSP2_plank highO2_0.1 (SPAdes) (version 2) | ecosystem: Environmental > Terrestrial > Deep subsurface > Rock core/Sediment ...
CGAAGTGAGTTTTGAAGACCGCGTGACGCTTGAAAGCATGGTGCGCGACTTGAAGGACCAGGAGATCACGTCCACGTGGAACTCGTTCGTGAAAGCGCAGACGGAACTGCAGGCGCAGGATGCGGTGAAAAAATTATTGCGCCTGCTTACGGAAAAAATCCGCGCATATTAAGTTTCGGATTTTTTATAGGACGAATGGGACCTATGGAAATAAAGTTGGCTACCCGTCGATCCCCGCCGCAAAGCGGCGGGGTATTTCGCGGGCAGCACCGTGGCAACTTTGTTGGCAAAGTGCGCCCGCCGGGCGCACAGTTTCGTTGCGCCGATTCATCCCCGCGGCAAGCCGCGGGGTATTCTCCGGCGCTCCCAATAACGAGGTGAACCATGAGTGGATTCAAGGCGTTTGTAGAGCGATTTCCGTTTCAACCGGAGCGTAGCGGTTGTATCGGCATTGAGCGAGAACGCTTCCTCGCCGATGCGGACGGCATCTACGCGCCCCGCGCCGAAGAGTTTCTCCGCATCGTCGGTGACCCCGCGTGGACCTACGAACTCAGCGCATGCCAAGTTGAGGATCGCACAGACCCGCTCCGCGCCGAGAACGACATCTTGAAGAATCTCAAGAGGAACGACCTTCGGGGGTGCGTTGCGGCACGCTCTCTCGGGCTGTGCATCGTCGCGAACGAGGTAGCGCCCGAAGACATGCCCATGGACGTCTACCCCGACCCCCGGTACCTCAAGATCGTGGAGCATCTGAAGCCGGCAGCGCTTGCAGCCGCGTGCCGCGTTACCGGCACGCACATCCACGTCGGGGTCGGCTCATGGGAGCGCGCGTTCGCAGTGTATCACGAGCTTTCCCGCCATCTTGAAGAGCTTATGGCGCTCGGTGACCACTCGCAAGGACTGCGCCTTCGTCTCTACTGCGAAGTGGCGAAATCGTGGAGGCCGCCCCGCTACGAGAGCGCGGAGCACTTCTTTGAAGTCGCCACGGCAGAGGGGTTTGCGGGAAATTCCCGCAACTGCTGGCACTTGGTCCGCATCACGAAGCACGGCACGGTGGAGTGCAGGATGTTCGGTGCTGCGGAATGCTCCGAGGAAGTGCTCGCGTGGGTCTCGCGCGTCCGCGCAATCGTCGGACCGGGGTAAGTATTTCCTCCGCGAGATTAGTTCGTTATTACCTCACCTCACGCAAAACCGTAAAAGGGCCGAATCGTATTCGGCCCTTCGTTTTTCACACACAAAAAGTTATCCCCAAAAGCCTCTTGACAACATGCCCGCAGGCGATATAACATAAATAATACAAGCTAATGAATGCCTCGGAACATAATCTGATCCGGCAAAACGCGCAGAACCTCCTTTTTGTGGTCGGTCTTATTATTCTTAGCCAAAAGCGGTTAGGAGGAATTCTTGCGTAATATATATAAAGACAAAGAACACATAAAAACGCATAGAACCAAGACCTCCTGACTGCAGGAGGTCTTTTCGTTTATGGTGAGCTTGCCGAACCATTGAGGGCTTGCGGAACGAAGATTGCACCACTTGTTGATTCAATCTTCGGACCGGAAACCAGAGGGGTTTACGGTGCCGATGGCTCATTGACAACTTGATATTGCGAGAGAGCTTATCGGAGAAGGGGGCATGAGGGAAGAAACCGTCGCATCGCAAGCTCTGAGGGAATTCGGGAACCCGGCCCTTCCGGGTTCGCCGTCCACGGAACCTCAAGAGCCGTTTTACACAGGGGCATTCTTTCAATGGTCGAGGCACTCGCCTTCTTCCAAGTGGGAGTGCCAGTGCGGAGGGAATGGCGGATGCTCGGGATGCTGTCAGATCCCGGAATGAGAGGAGAAGACGATGCCGGACGATAAGAACAGGGCGAGCAAGGGCGGGGACGCGAAGGAGGCGGAGCCCACGCGCGGAGCCCTGGATCAAGCGGATGGGTGTCCTTACGATGACGGGAACCCGCACTGGGGGGCGTGCTTCCCCAATCCGATGGGTTCCCAGATGTCGTGGCCTGCCAAGCCGTAAGACACCTCGTTCGCGGGGCCTGAAGGAGGAACGAGATGCCGTCTAATTCCGACGTCGGGTCGGCGCACTCACCCCTGAACGCGCCGAATCTCACCGTGCGCCTGTGCGGGGCGTGCGGATCGATTGAAACCAGGAACAAAGCGGACGATGCATTCGTCGCTGTCGTGTGCGACGCGTGCGGGTACGAGGAAGTCGCTCCGCTGGAACCTGGAGTGACGCGCGGGATGGAGTGAAGAACCTCGTTCGCGGGGCAACGACCCCGCAAGGAGTGAAGATGACAGGAGACCCCGCAATCCCCATTCGTGAGGCGGCGCCTACGGTGCCGCCAGAAGAGGTCGCGTTGAGACCTTCTGGACATCACGACTGGCGCAAGGAGCGTGGCGAGTGGAACGGTCGCCAACACCTCGGCAGGGTGACCGAGCTGGTAGTCGCAGTCGGCACAGACGGCGGAATTGCCTTGGTGGACGCTCAACCTAGGCGCACACTGGCATGAGACAGGAGGAAACCGTGGCGAAGCCGAGCGGACGACAGAACGGAGGCGGGAGCGCGGAGAATGCGCTCAAGAGAGGGCCGAGGATGAGGCCCCGGCGGCCGCGGAAAGGAAGCCGCAAGTAGGATGCTCTAGCGGAAGACAGAACCGTTAGAGCGCATGCACCGTCGTGAGACGGGTGCGCCGAGAGGGAGGATCGCAGTGCGCGACGCGTGCACATCAGCCGATCCTCCCTTTTCAATTTAAATATTTCCATCAATAACATAAACGAGTGTTTTTTCTGCGGCAACTCTCGGAGGTGCGCGAAGCTTGGTCCCCGCCTTGGCGGGGTTCGCGTGCCGAGAGCGTAGGTGCGCGGCCGCCGCAGGAGCGGACGCGACACCGGTGCCGCAGAATAAAAACGCGAGCGCTAATACCCCCTGCTCAACGCCATTACTACTACGATGGAAAATTCTTTTGATACTTTTTCCTGTGCGGACTGGAGCGTAACGGTGAAGGTATACGTTCCGGCAACCGACGGGATGCCGGTGATGGTTACGGGAATTCTGCAGGGCGCGGCGACGCAGACCGGCTGGTTGAGCGTGAGCCCCGGCGGGAGCGCTCCGCTTGAGATGGACCACGCGTAGGAATCAATGCCTCCGCGCGCTTCGATCATGGTGCTGTAGCGGTCTTGCTCAACGACTTGCGGAAGCGAGGCGGTCGTGATGCCGAGAGGCGGGAGCGGTTCTATGGCGATTTTTACCACATCGCTCGTGCCGTTTGCGTTAGTGACGGAAAGTTCATATGAACCGTTCGGAAACGGAGTGTTACTGCAAGCGCGCCCTCCGCCCGGGCACGCATACGCAGGCATCACAAACGAAAGGGATTTTCCGTCGGGTGACGGAAGATTGGGAATCGCGTTGCGCACGCCGGCAAAATTGATGCTGTTGCCGGTGCGCGTAAATCCGGAGCCCATGATGGTCACGCGCGTGCCGATAGGGCCGCTCCCCGGGCGCAACTCCGCAATGACCGGCACCGCGTCCGCATCGGTCAGGTCGCGCACAGTGATTTCCGAAAGCCCCGACACCACGTCGGTTTTCTCGTCAAGCAATCCCTTGATGCTTACGAATGAATTTGTCTGGAACGGATTTTTCGCCGTGAGCAATCTCCCGTCGCGCGTGCGGAGCACGAAGCTTCCGTCTCCGGCATTAAGCTGTACGATGGTGCCCGTGTAGCGCTCGGCGGCCGGTTTCATATAAGGAAGCGAAAGGTCGCGGACGATCTCCGCCTCAAAGAGGGTCTGTTCGTTGTTGAGAAACACGCCGTACACATTCAGCTTGTCGCCCGCGGAGATATCGCTCGCATTAGCTGTTTTTCTGTTGCGGTCAAGCACGGAGGTCGTGCCGGTAAGGCGTACCTCGTATTTTTCGGCGAAATCAAGATAGGACTTGACGCGGTCGGTAACGACAATTTTACTCGCGCCGGAGTAGCCGGCAAGCGATTTGATGCCCACGGGGCACGATATCGTTTTCTTGCCGTCGGCGAAGCTAAGGCAGCCGTCGCCTGTGCGCCGGAACACGATAAACGCATTGGGGTTTCCCGCGCTCGCGCCGAGCACTTCCACGTTGTTGATCTGCACATAATTTTTCTCAACCGGCTTTGAAATATTTTTTATGCTAAGTCCGCGCACCACTCCGTCGTCCACGTAAACTCCGCGCACCGTCACGTGGTCGCCCGCGGAGAATTGCGCGAGGGTTCCCGCCGTGCTGTCCCGCAAGGAGAGTTTCGTTTCGGGAACGATTTTCACGCGATAGAGATTCGGAGTTGCGGGAGACGCGGGAGGGCAATTGACCGGGGAGGTTTTCTTGGCGCCCTGCGAAGCGATGCTCGCGCACGCGGGAATTTGCGAAAGCAAGGGAAGCACCTTCGGCGAGATGCGCAGCGCGGGGTTTGAAGTGTCTACGGGCGGGGGATTCTTGAAAGAAAAGCTGATTTCCGCGGGCGACACCTGTTCCACGATGAAATTGCTGAATTCAAAAAGCTGTCCCGTAGGCGATGCGACCGTTGTTTGTTGTGCGTGCGCGGAAAGGAACGCTACCGCTCCGATGAATATTATGGACAACAGTGATTGTATTTTCATGGGTGTTGTTAGATTCAATTTATCACAAAATGGAGATTTTTGGAATGGCTTGGAAAAACTCCTAAAAGGCGGTAAGATTTCTTCCGAATGACCAAGGAGACGACCAACGAACCCGACAAGAAAAAACGAGTTAATCTCGCTTATATTGATGCGACGAATCTTGATAAAGCGCTTCGTCGCGATTTAAAGTGGAAACTTGATTATAGGAGGTTTCGCATATGGCTTACCGAAAAATATAAGGTTGAACGTGCCTATATCTTCATCGGTCTCATTCCGAAGTACAAAAACCTCTATACTCATCTGCAGGACTGCGGATTCATCCTTGCTTTCAAAGATGTGATTTATCAAGATGGCAAACCCAAGGGGAATTGCGACTCGGACTTGCTCATGCAGGCAAGTAGTGATTTTTACGAAGGAGATCTTAATAAAGCCATAATCGTAGCAAGCGACGGAGATTACGCGCCTCTTATCAGGGTTCTGCAAAATCGGAATCGTCTTGAAGCGATACTCTCTCCCAGTATGCCAGCCAAGTGTTCAATTCTCTTAAAAAGAACAGGCGCATCAATCGCTTATTTGTGCGATCAGCGTTCAATGCTGGAATATAAAGAAGATAAGACAGGTACCTAAAATGAAAAGGCCCCCGATGCGGACGAAACCGCACAAGGGTCCTTCTCGTGGTGATTGGATGCAGTATACACCCTTATGCGGTGAAGTGTCAATGGAAGTGTGCATAACGAGCAAAAATATGACGAAAAACCTAAGAAAAACCTACCAATTCTTCTTCTATAAACCCTCTTGACACCATGAAACTCTCTCTCGCCATCGTCGGTATGCCGAACGTGGGCAAATCAACGCTTTTCAAGATTCTCACGAATCAGGATATTACGATTGCGAATTATCCCTTCGCGACGATTGACCCGAATGTGGGCGTAGTTGCGGTGCCGGACGAACGGCTTACGAAGCTCACGCACCTTTCCGATTCAAAGAAAACGATTCCCGCGGTCGTGGAGTTTTATGACATCGCGGGGCTCGTGAAAGGCGCAAATCAGGGCGAGGGGCTCGGCAACCAGTTTCTTTCGCACATCCGCGAGTGCCAGGCAATCGTGGTGGTCCTCCGCGTGTTTCCTGACCCGGACATCCTGCACGTGGAAAATTCCGTTGACCCCCCGCGCGATATGGACATCATCAACACCGAGCTCGTGCTCAAGGATTTGGAAACCGTGGAAAAACGCCTCAAGAAAGCCGAAGGAGAAGCGCATACGGGGGATAAAAAAGCTATTGAAATCCGCGACGCGCTCCTTACGGTAAAACGGTGGCTTGAGGCGGGGGAAATGCTTTTCAGTAAAAGCAAATTGGAATCTTATTCCAATGTTCTTGAGAACATTGGAATAAGGGAATTGCAGCTTTTGACGGCGAAAAAACAGCTATATTTGTTGAATGGCAACGAGTCGGATGCGGCAGGCGACGTGACGGAAAAGATAAAAGCGCTCAGCGCAGATTATTTGGTAATGGACCTGAAAAGCGCGACCGATATCGCGCCGCTTATTCGCAAAGGATATGAAATTCTGGACCTCATCAGTTTTTTCACGACGGGAGAGGACGAAACGCGCGCGTGGACGATTGCGCGCGGCATGAAAGCCCCGCAGGCATCAGGCGTGATTCACACGGACTTTGAAAAAAAATTCATCCGCGCGGAGGTTATCGGCACGGATAAGTTATTGGAGGTTGGCGGTTGGTCAAAGGCCAAGCAGAAAGGGCAATTGCGGCTTGAAGGAAAGGAATACGTGATGCAGGACGGAGACGTGATAGAGGTGCGCCACGGATAGAACGATGTACCAGATGGTGCAAATGGCATACCGGCTCATACATCTCGGCCGTCCAACTGTTTACATTATAATTGAATATTCAATTATAATGTAAACAGTTTTTTATCCTCTTCGTTCAAGCGCGGCGCCCAGCGTCTCATCGCCCCGCCGTTGGCGGGACCACCGCTATATTAACCGCGGCGGTCTAACGCCGCGGAAAGAGTATCGTCGTCCCGCCATAGCGGGACCATAGCTTTTAGCTGCGCCGCTCGAGAGCGGCGCCTAGCGTATCGTCGTCCGCGAATTCTATTTCTCCGCCCGTGGGAAGCCCCCGTCCGAGGCGGGTCATTTTTTTGGCGAGCGGAGAGAGTTCCTTTGCGAGCGTTTCCGCGTGCCAATCGCCGTGCGAGGTCGGATTGAATCCTAAAATGATTTCTTCCGCTTGCCCCGCGGCGGAGCTTTGCGGGGCCTGCCCCGCCTGCCCTGAGCCCGTCGAAGGGCCGAGGTCGCGTTCAATAGTTGCCTTGAGCGCCGCAAGGCGCAATTTTTGCCATTCCTCCAGTATGCCGATTTTTCCAATCGGCCCGATGATGAGATAGCGTCCGGAAAATTTCCCGGTGCGCTCCACGGTGATGAGGTCGGTTTCCTTTTCCACTATCATAATAATTTTTTGGTCGCGCTTCGGGTCGGCGCAGACAGGACAAAGCACCCCTAAATTTTGGCGAGCGGCCCCGACGCCTTCCGAGGGTCGGGGCTCCGACTGCGTCGTCGGAAAAAAACAGCGCGCGCAGAGTTTCAGCGTGCCAAGCTCGTCAATATTTTCCGCAAGCAGGCGCAGGCGTTGCGTACCTTGCGCAAGAAGATGGAACGCCAGGCGCGTCGCCTGGCGCGGGCCGATGGAGGGCAGTTCGGCAAGGCGTACTATGAGCGCTTCAAGTGAGTTCGGTAATTTCATTTTCAAATCCGGCGAATTTTTTATCCACCGAGCGGAAGGTGACGCGGTCCTGGTCAAACATAAGATGCACGGTGCCCAAGGGGCCATTGCGGTGCTTTGCAATAATGATTTCCGCCATATTTTGCTCTTCGGGCGGAATGTCGGTGCGCTCGCGGTCTTTGCGGTAGATGAACATGACGATGTCCGCGTCCTGCTCAATCGCGCCCGATTCGCGCAGGTCATGCAGTTTCGGCGTTTTGTTATCGCGCTGGTCAACGGCGCGCGAAAGCTGGGAAAGCGCGAGAACGGGCACGTTCAGTTCGCGCGCAAGCGCTTTGAGCCCCCGCGAGATTTCCGTAACCTGCTGGACCATATTGTCGATGCCACGGCGGGGGAGCACCAGCTGGAGGTAGTCAATGACGAGAAGGTCAAGCCCGTGCTCCACCTGGAGCCGGCGCGCCATGGAACGCATCTGGAGCACGGTGGGGGACGGCGTGTCGTCAACATAGAGTTTCGCGACGGAGAGCTTGTCCAGGCAGGACTGAATGAGCTGGAACTCCATATCGTCGGTGATGCGCCCCGTGCGGAGCTTCCAAAGCGAGACGCCCGACTCCGCCGCAATGAGGCGGTCTACCACCTGCTCGCGCGACATTTCAAGCGAGAACACGCCGACCGATGCGCCGTGCTTGAGCGCCGCTTGGCGGGCGATGTCCATTGCAAGCGAGGTCTTCCCGAGCGAGGGGCGCGCGCCGAGCACAATCAAGTCGGATTTTTGAAGGCCGGAGAGCAGATTGTCCAAGTCGTGGAACCCCGTCGGCACGCCGCGGAGCGCTCCCTTATGCGCGTGGAGATTTTCAATGCGCTCGTAAGCGTTTTTGAGTTCGTCCTTGATGAGAATGAAATTTTGCGGAAGCGATTTTTGCGAGATCGCGAGGATTTTCTGCTCTATATTGTCTATCAGGTCCTCAAATTCCCCGCTCTGGTCAAACACGTTTTCGGTGATCTCGGCGGACGCTTTGATGAGGTCGCGGAGAATTTTTTTCTCTTTCACGATCTGCGCGTAGTGGTCCACGTGCGACGAGGTCGTCACCTGGTTCGTGAGCTCCGCGAGGTAGCCGGACCCGCCGATTTCCTGAAGCAGATTTTTTGCCTTGAGGTGATTCGTGAGCGACAAGATGTCAATCGGTTTCCGCCCTTCGTAGAGCTCAAGAACATTCTCGTAAATTCGTTCGTGCGCCGGCGAATAAAAATCGCTCGGCACGAGCAAGTCGGCGACTTTCAAGACCGCGTTTTTGTCTATCAAAATGCTCCCCAAGACCGCCTGCTCGGCGTCGAGATTCTGCGGGGGCAACTTTATTTTTGATGAAGGGGACATAAGGAGAATCCCTGAGGAGTGTCTTCAACTGTGTATCCTAACTCACCTATCCGCTTCCGCAAGGCGTCCGCCTGCATAAACTGTTTACTTCTTCGGTATTCCTCGCGTTTCTTGGCCAATTCCCGCACTTCCTTGGGGATTTTCTTGATTTTCGAGGGCACTAATTTCATTGACTTGTCTAGATCTAAACCCAATACACGGTCAAATTTCTTAATAAGAGTCAGTTTCTCCGGTATTGATATCCCGTTCACACCCAGAAGAGTTTGCATGATAGACATCGCCATAGGAGTGTTTAAGTCGTTGTTAATGGCTCGATTAAACAAATTTTCGTATGGTTTCGCATTTACTATTCCGCCGAGGTCTATGCCGCGGAGTTCTTTCAAGTCCCAAGAAAGTTGATGAATTTTATTGTAAAGATTTTGGAGTCCATTTTGAGCTGCCTCCAAACTTTCCCACGTGAAGTTCAACCGCGAGCGGTAGTGCGCGCCGAGCGCAAGGTAGCGGAAAGCGAGCGGGGGAATGCCGCGCGCTTTGATATCGGCAAGCGTGTAGAAATTGCCGGCGGACTTCGCCATTTTTCCGCGCTCCACCAGAAGAAATTCTCCGTGCATCCAATAGCGCGCAAGCGGAACGCCGTATGCGGCTTGGGATTGCGCGATTTCGTTCGTATGGTGCGTGCCGATGTGGTCTACGCCTCCGGTGTGTATATCAAACGGCTGTCCTAAGAAATGTTTCCCGATTGCCGAGCATTCCACGTGCCATCCCGGGAAACCCTCGCCCCACGGCGACGGCCAGTGGAGCATATGATTCGCGAATTTTCCTACGCGCTTGAACCACAGCGCAAAATCGGCGGGGTTGCGCTTCGCGGGGTCGGTAACGACTTCTTTGCGCGCCGCCGTCATCTTGTCCTTGAGCGATTGGCCTGCAAGCTTGCCGTATGCCTTGAATTTCGTGACGTCAAAATACACCGCCGTTGAAGTTTCGTACGCAACTCCTTTTTTCATAAGTTGTTCCACGAGCGCGACTTGGTCGGGAATGAATTGCGTCGCGGGAGCGAGAATTTTCGGCACCGCGATATTCAATGCGCGGATGTCGGACAAAAATGCCTCCGTATAAAATTTCGCAATTTCAAGCACGGACTTGTTTTCCCGCTTCGCGCCCTTCTCCAGCTTGTCTTCCCCTTCGTCGGCATCGCTTGTGAGGTGGCCGACGTCCGTGATATTCATCACGCGCTTCACGCGATAGCCGTCCGCCTTAAGCACGCGCTCAAGGATGTCTTCAAACACGTATGTGCGCAGATTCCCGATGTGCGCATAGTTGTAGACCGTCGGCCCGCAGGTATAGAGCCCCACCGATGTTTTCTTCAGGGGCTTGAAGATTTCCAGTTTGCGCCCGAGGGTGTTATAGAGGCGGAGCATTGTTCTATTGTACACGGGAAGGGCAGGGAAAGACAAAGCGGGGAGAATGAACCACAAATTAAGTTTTTGTGATGTTATGATGTACTAGTACATCATAACATGGGCGCCTATTGTATAAATTCAGATGCACATAAGATTCTTCGACGTTTCGTACCAAGCTAAAGAACGGCTAAGACCCCGCGAAGCTCCGCCTCGGAGCAAGCTGCACGGGAGCAGTGCGAGGTTTTCTTATACCCCTTATTCGCCCGAATAAGGGGTATAAGGCGGGAAACGGCCAAGACGGTGCGTCGGACGTTTAATTAATTCATGGCCTGTGGATAACCTTGGATCGTGCGGGAGTAGTAACATGATAAAATAAACGAACTATGCACCTCTCGGCGCGCTCCAAGTTTTTCATCGCGTTCCTCGCGATGATAGGCGGAGCGTTCTTTTTGTTTTTCGCGTGGAACCTGTACGATGTTTGGAGCGACTATAGAATGGTGAATAGCATTGGAGGGAAAACACCGCAAGAAACCCTCGTGATGTACATCGCCGCGGTTGAAAAAGGCGACTACGAATTGGCGAGCAAGTATTTTATACAGAGCAACCAAAAATCGGAACTGGCAAAATTTCAAGATCCAGCCCTAACAAAAAAGAGCGTCCCTCCTTATGTTGCTTGGTTAAGAAGAGAAGTATTAAATGAAGGGGGCGATTTCGCGGTGGAGGACAAAAGATTTTTTATTTTTTCTAATGCACAGACAAAGATGGTGTTATCTCCGGAAAATGTCTGGAAAATAATAGAGATATAATCCATAGATAAACCTCAACGATGTCCTCTGTGCAAGAATCTCCGCAAAGCTCCGCCGCGGGGCAAGCAGCGTGTGAGGCGTTTAGGATTTTTGAACGGCCGAGGGCGGGCGCATATACACGAGGGGCCTCAAGAGCAATCTTTTTGTCTTGTTATGATGTACTAGTACATCATAACAAGGGTTCTCTTGCGATGGGCGGTTTTGCGCGTTTCACCATGACAATTGGCACAACAGCAGGGGACGTTTTCTGTTTGTTGGGTACGTTATTGTGGCTTGCAAAGTAAAGAGGAATTGGGGACGAATATACATATTGACAAGGTTGTACGATTTGCTAAACTTAAGGCAACCTCGGGGTTGTCCGAGCGCATACTTTGTAAGAAGACAAAGGCGGACACATGTCCGCCTTTGTCTGTTGAATATCTATGCTTAATAAAAAAATTTGTATATTTGTTGACGGAGAAAACTTACGTCATACAATAGGAGATTTATTCCCTAACTTCGCGAGAACAGATTATCTGCCTCGAGCAGATTGGGGGAAGTTTTTTGATTGGATTGCGAAAGAGATAGCAGGGCAAGACGCAGATCGCGTTCGCACATATTGGTATGTTGTGCAAAACATTGATTACTCTCCTTTTGAGCTCAACTCAGCACGTAAAGACAAAGTTCTCCTCAAAAGGTTGCTTTTAAGAGATAATCGTATGGCGGCGGCTATAACGAAAGCCACTCCAGAGAAACTGAATGGCCTTATGGAAGAAATGGCAAATGTCCTTCAGGAAAATCAAGACGCGATGGAAAAACGTTTTACTGGATGGACTAATCTTCAGGACACTATAGCCCGCAAATATATGGCCATAGAGTTCAGAAGAGCGGGCTACATTAGGTATGATCTTTTCGAAAAATCGCTTGGCAACGAAAAGGCGGTTGATGTAAAATTAGCTACGGATTTAATTAAGTTGAAAGACATATACGATATCGCAGTGATAGTGTCGGGCGATCAAGATTATGTTCCTGCGGTAGAAACAATTAAAGATTTTGGGAAGCGCACTGTAAATATCGCTTTTCAAACAGAAAATGGTCATCTTTTGCCTGGAGGCGCAAAAAGATTGAATGAGATTACTGACTGGAGTGTACAGATAAAATACTCCGACCTAAAATTGTATCTCGGCCTCTAAAATGCCAGTTTCCGTTTTGTTGTTCCACCAAGGGTAGCTATTAGGCGATAGGGGGTGAGCATGGAGTTATCCACAGGATGGAGCTAGCGAATGTAGGGTATACTTTTTGATATACAGTTACATGAAAAAGCCCTACTATTACGAGAAACCGAAGTTTACACTGTATCAAGCAAATTGCTTGAACATCCTTGCAGAATTGCCAGAGAATTCAATTGATATGGTTTTCGCCGATCCTCCTTATAATCTTTCGAACGGGGGGATTACCGTCCATGCCGGTCGTATGGTGAGCGTTAATAAAGGAGATTGGGACAGGAGTAAGGGTTTTAAAGATGATTATGACTTTCATTATAGATGGATCGAAGCGTGCCGGAGGGTTTTGAAACCCCACGGTACCCTTTGGGTTAGCGGCACTTATCATTCGATTTATCAATGCGGCCATGCCCTGCAGTCGCTTGGATACCATATTCTCAACGATGTCGCCTGGTTCAAGCCGAATGCATCGCCGAATTTAAGTTGCCGTTATTTTACCGCAAGCCACGAAACTTTGATTTGGGCGCGTAAGGATAAAACAGCAAAACACACCTTTAATTATGATTTAATGAAAAACGGTAACTGGCCAGAAGATCAATTAAAAAAACCCGGTCTGCAAATGCGTTCGGTTTGGGCAATGGGAACGCCAAAAACTGTAGAAAAAAAATTTGGCAAGCACCCGACGCAAAAGCCAGAGGATTTATTAAAAAGAATTGTACTTGCCTCAACTAACAAAGGCGATTTAATTCTTGACCCGTTTACCGGAAGCTCTACAACCGGTATTGCCGCCTATCTTTTGGGAAGGCGCTTTATAGGCATTGATACCGAATCGAAATACTTAGACGTATCAATAAAGCGCTTTGAAGAGCTGGATCGCAATATGACCAGTAAGTTGAAATTCAGCGTATCAATTCCCGCATATGTTGCTAGTTGGACAGACAAGTATTTTCACCAGTCGGCATTTGATGTACCAGCAGATCCGCCCAATCAGAAAATCGTTAATTTTCTTTCAAACTTCAGAAAGGACGAACCAGTTGAGTTATACAGAGGAGTGAACCAGTACAATCTTGATAACGATCTCGTAACGAGTTGGACATACGATAGAAATATAGCCACCCGCTACATCGAAAACGATGAAGGGCAAATTATGCGCAAGATTTTTGAACCCAAGTCCATTTTGCTCGACACGACAGTTCTCTCTAACGAGGAAAAAAGGCAACTGGGGTATGATTACGAAATTGACGACAGGGAAGTTCTAATTTTCGAACAATAAACACATGGCAAACAGTAAATCTTGGAAGAAAATTTTTGATGATTACAAAATCCACGAACACAATTTCGATGAATCACCATTTCCTTTGTCTGCTACGCAAATAAAACGTGCTTGTCAAAAATTTAAAGAAACAGGTGAAAAAGAAGTACGTGTACTATGCAAACAAGACAGCCGAAGAAACCGACCTGATATATTTATAAAACACAACCTTTTTCTACTACCAGTTAAAAATGGTTATTTTAATATAATAAAAGGCGAGGGGTACATCGATATACCAGAAATTAAAAAAGAAATTGTTGTTTATTCCGCAAAACTAGATTTTCCACTCGATACATCCAAGATTGGTGATTCAGAGATGCAGCACCTTGATTATGCCTATGCTGCAAGCCTCATCAGAACATTCATGGACGATGCCTCTCTCGTTCTTACAATTCGAGGCAGAAAATATACTCCCGCTTTTGAATTTTACGTGGGAAAGCAATTGATTAAGGTTGTCAGCGTACAAACCGAGGTAGATGCTGGTTATGAGGGAAGGAATCAAATCGTGTTGATTGAGGCGAAAAATTTTGGCGCAACCAATGTCATTATTCGCCAACTTTACTATCCATTTAGACAGTGGCAAGAGAACACAAAGAAAAAAGTTGTGACTCTTTTCTTCGACAAGGCTCATAGCGAAGATGTTTATTCGATTTGGCAGTTTGAATTTGGAGATCCCAAAAATTATAACAGTATACGATTGGTAAAATCAGGTAAGTTTAGGATTGTTGGAAGGTAGTATGGCAAGGTTTCTTTCCGAAAAATTTGTCTAAAGACGCAATCATTGAATACCTTGTTCCTGTGCATAACTTTGGATTACGCGGGGGCAGCAGCGTGATAAAATAAAAAATATGCAAAAGTCATCACGGGCGAGGTTCTTCATCGCGTTTCTCGCGATGATCGGAACCGCGTTTTTTTTATTTTTCGCGTGGAAGATTTATTTGTGGAAAAGCGGGAAAGAGCCCGATTTGATCGCCGAGGCCGTGAGACAGGCGGAGCAGAAGGATTACGCAATCGCGATGGCGGACACTTACGGCGGGAAGACCCCGCAGGAGACCTTGCAGATGTACATTTCCGCGGTTGAAAAAGGCGACTACGAATTGGCGAGCAAGTATTTTATCGGCGCGAATCAGGAGAAGGAGTTGAAATCCTTGCAGAGTAGCAAGAGAGAGAATATAGAAAATATAATTCGCCTCTTGAAACAAACATTACAATCAGAAGGGAGCTATTCTGAAGACAAGAAGGGATACGGAATCATAGAGCCGCTTTATGTCAGGTTTAAGATTTACCCCAACGGCATTTGGAAAATCATTGAAATATAGAAAACTACAGTGTCTTTTACCGCGCGTGCGACAATCTGCGTTGTAGCACTCATCAGTATTTTATCAATACCGCGCGTACTGGCATACGACGATCATACAGCGCATCCGGCGCTTACGCAGGAAATCGTCAAGTTTTACAATCTTTCCTATCCCAATAATCCGGTTACCTCCGAGGAGGCGGAGTGGATTATCCAAGGAAGTATCAACGAGGACCAATGGCCGCGTTGGATTAACCACTTTTACGATCCCATAAACCGAGTCGGCTGGACGGGGGATAAAGCGGGGACGGTTTCCGCAGAAGTGGTGCGGGCGGTTTCCGGCATGGGGCTTTCCATTGAAAGCCCCGCGTCTTCCATTGAATGGACCAATGGCTATTTGCTTCAAGCGACCTACAGTCGCTATGGCGACAACCGCACGTGGAAGCGCGGGCTTGAATACTACGCGGACGGCAACAAGGAGGAGGGGTATCGCACGCTCGGGCACGCGCTTCATCTTCTTGAAGACATGAGCGTTCCCGATCATACGCGGGACGACACTCACGCCAACCTTGAGGATGTTACCGGCGATACCGGCTCGCCTTATGAGCAATATACGACGAAATGGACGCGCTCCACCATCACTACGCTTGATATTCCCAATCAACTGAAGAGCGAAGGCAAAGTACCGATTGGCGCGTTCTCAATCACCGATCATCTCATTAACTTGGCTCAATATTCCAACAAGTACTTTTTCTCAAAAGACACCATCAATGATCCGAAATATGCTCTGCCAAAGATTACACGAGAGGACGGAGGCTTTGGGTATGGGGTTGATGAATACGGTAAAGAGTTTCTCATAGCCGGAATTATAAAAGGTAGGAATTCTGAGAACGAAGAAACTAAAAAATATGTGCTTGAAGAATTAGATCGTTATCACCCAATCCTCGACGCATACTTTTCCCACCTCTCGCAACAGGCAGTACTGCACGGCGCGGACGTAATCAAGCTTTTCAAAAAACAAGCGGAGGATGAAGTAGTGAACAAAGAAATTCCCCAGCATATCGTCCAGGTTGATGCGGACGTGGTCGGGAGAATATTTCCGAATATCTCGCTTGCGGCGGAGCTTAAAGGCATTTCCGGGCGCGTGAGCGGGTGGGTCGGCAGTATTACGAGCGGAATTACAGAGGTCGGTTCCGCTATTACGAATTCCGTGGGCGGGGCGTTTTCCAGTTTTACCAATTTATTCAAAACAAATTCTGGCGCGGATGTTGTCGGCGCTCTTACTTCACCAAGTCCGTCTGGTCTGGATTCCCGCCTGCCCTTCGCTCCGGCTCAGGACCTTCGGCGCGGGAATGACACCAACGGGGGAAATGGGAGCGATAATGGGAGCGAAGGGGATGAAGGGGCGAAAGGGGCAGGCGAACCCTCAATCGCAGGGGACGCATCGCAAAACTCCGATGCGGCGCAATCATACGATTTCGGAACACTCCAGAAACAACTCAACGATGCGGCGAAAGCGTGGGAAACGGTCCAGCGCACGGCGCAGGAACGACTCAATAATAGAGCAAACACCGCAAGCGCACCGCAATCGCCGGAGCCAATTTTCGTGGCGGCTCCACTTGTGCAGATTGCGCAAACATTTTTGGGAGGCGGGAATTTCGCCAACTCCGGATATTCGGGAGGAGGAGTAAGCGCCGGCGGTGTGAGTGCGGCTCCCGCTATGGCGACCAATGTAGACGATACGACCAATAGGTCTGATAGGACCAATGGGACAGATACGACAAATACGACGGATACGTCCAATACGACAAATACATCCGATACGGCGGATACGACTACCGCATCGTCCACCGCCGACACCGCGTCATCCACTCCATCTACGCCATCGCCGCCCGTGGTGAGCTTACCGAATCCACTCGCGACGCATATTGTAATAAGCGAGTTGCAAGTAGCGGGACTAACTGACGCAGGCGATGAATTTATAGAGCTTTATAATCCAACCGAACAGGCAGTAGATCTTTCCGAGTGGTCAATCCAATACGTGAGCGGCCGCGCGACCTCCACGCAGTCGGTCGCACGAAAGAACTTTAATGCTACGAGCACCATTCCCGCCAAAGGGTATTTCCTCATCGCGCGAGGGAAAAACGGCTCAAACGCGGACGGATATTTCGGGAGCAAGACCGCCGATCTTTCGCATCGCACATTCTCGCTTTCGGGACTGGAAAGCGGCGGTGCGGTATTTCTGGTAAACGCGCGCGCGGACATTGAGAGCGCGAGTGACGTGCATATCGTTGACCGCGTAGCATACGGCACGGGTCCGGAGAACGCCACGGGATTTGCCGAAAGCAGTCCCGCCTCGCTCCCGTCCGCGGGCGAGAGCGTTGCCCGCAAAGCCGTAGTATCGTCGGCGTGCGCAACTTTGCTTGCGAGCGGGAAATTTTCCGGCAACGGATGCGATACCGATGTAAATAATTCCGACTTTGAGATTCTTTCTTCTCCCGACCCGCAGAACAACGCAAGCTTGCCGGAGCCGCGTACCGCGCCCGCGCCGCAAAACGCGCTCGCTTCATTCGTTTCAAGCACAATGAGAATCACATTTGGCTGGGATTGGTCGGAAGACGCGCGCGGAGCGACTTCCACGAATCTCTATCGCCTGTATCAACTTCCGCAGACCAACGCGGACGGAACGCAGACGAACGCAGACGCGACAACCACGCTTATCGGCGCGACCACTTCAAGCCGCCAATTTTCTTTTTCCATTACCGAAGTCGGGCGCGACTACTCGTTTGATTTTGAGGTTGAAGACAGGGACGGGCTTGCAAACCGCGCGACCTCAACGCTCGCCGTTTCAAGTTTTCTTTCCCGCGCGTATTTTTACCCTGACACGCGCGGAGGTGATAAAAACCTTTTTGATATGTTCTATACCTCGCGCCCATTCATTCCGCCCGTGCGGAGCGCCTCCAGCTACGGCTCGCCTCCGTGGCAGGCGGTGGTGCTCTATCTGAATCGTATGCCGAACGCCAGTAACCGCTACTTGGACACCGACAATGCGTGGAATCCGGAGGACACTTCCGGCGTGCTTTCCATTAAGATTAAAAACTCGTCCAAGCAATCCGCGGTGTTCGGTTTGACCGCCAATCGTTCCAACGGCATAGGCGGGGGACTCAACAGTAGCAGTTTCCTTTTGCCCACCGAGGACGAGCATCTTACGCTTACGCTTTATCCGCACGCCTCGTCCACGTCCGATTATCTCACGATTGGGTACTATGATTTTTGCAATTCAGGAGGCGGGCATCAGACGCTCTGTTTTGTCGCCGCCGACCAAATACATTACGAATATCTCTCCTCGCGCCCCGCGCAGGAGCCGCCGACCGCGCCGACTATCACCTCGTCCACCTTCTCGGAGGCAAGCGGCGCGCTTACCATAAAATTTACGAGCTCAACCGATGCCGACACGCCGAACTCCAGCATCACGTATGAAATAAATTACACCACCTCGTCGGCGTTGGACGCGGGCGGGTGGCGCTCCGCAGGCACGAATTTCACCTATTCGTTCACTCCCGCGTTTCCCCAAAGCCCCTACCTTATCGGCGTCCGCGCGAAGGACGATTTCGGGAACTTATCCGCCGTCGCTACGTTCACGTGGAGTTTCCCGGAGGGGTACTCCCCGCCGGTGCCGGAGTGAGGTGCGGCGTTAATTTGGGAGAGAGACTCGTGAGCCTCGGCTTGCGTGTTCAACAATCGAGAGAGAACGAAGCTCTGCAGCTATTTTATCCGAGAGTGCAGGATTTTTTTCCGAAGGAATCAACACGTACCAAGAATTGAGATCTGGTAATTGTTTCCCCGTGTTTTTCATGCCGGTTTCCCGAAGCTCATCAAGCCGTTCTTCTGGTAACGAATGCATCCGCTTGATATGGAACTGCGGGTAGCGAGCAATGGCATTCTGGAACTCCGAAAGATCATATCCTGCGAGGCTTACGAGCTTCCCTTCCCGTAGCCGAACCACTGCTTCGTCCTTAAATTTTACTCCTATAGAACTCGGTTCTTCGGGAGTGACATAGGAAGAATACAATTCCGCTTTTTGCACGATAAAGTACCACGCGCCAATCGTTATCAACACCCCGCACACAATCAAGATAAGAATTACCAGCGTGCTACCCTTGCTGTTCATACTGCCAGTTTATCATTCACGACGAAGACTCACAACGGACCCATTTCTCACACAACCCAAAAGAGAATTCCTCGCTTAAAATCGCATTTCGGCAGGCTCAATGGGCGATGCGTCCGCGTCAGTCCAAAATTATCCGCGTTAATCTGCGCTTGCCCCGCCTGCCTGCCGTAGCTCGGAGAGCGAAGGAAGGAACGAAGTTGAGGGGTGTCTATCCGCGTTAATCTGCGGCGCACCGCGTGCGCGTCTTGGAGTTATCCCCACCCCTCCCTCGTTGCGGGAGTGGTCTTACGAGGTATAATCAACTCCGTATCATGAAAGGGAAACAAGCGAAAATAATTCTCATATTCGCCGCGGTTTTTTGTGCCGTCATCTTCGCGCCCTCCGCGCACGCCGCATACCTTGCGAGCGATGTATTGGGGCAGGTTGATTATAACGGCAACGGATTATTCACCACGGGGGGAGCACAGAACCTACAGCCGAACACAAGGGGATTGAATGGTCCGATTGCGGTTGCCATAGACACAACAAACCATCATTTGTTTGTGGTTGACTACAGCAACAATCGCGTGCTCGTGTTCAATCTTGATTCTTCCAATAATCTCATTGACCGCATTGCCGACTACGTGCTTGGCCAGCCGGACTTCGCGAGCAACACCGCGAATAACGGAGGAAGAAGCGCCGCGACCATGAGCGGTCCCGCGAATGCCATTTCCGACCCGGTTCATAATCGGCTTTTTGTGGCGGATGCGAGCAATAACCGCATACTGGTCTTCAATCTTTCAACGATCACCACCGGCATGAGCGCCTCTTACGTGCTTGGCCAGCCAGATTTTACGACCGCGACCGTTGCGACCACGCAAAACGGGCTATGGACAAGCGCTTCAACTCTTGGAATTTCCTACGACGAGACGAATGACCGCCTTTTCGTTGCGGACATTAGGAATAACCGCGTGCTTGTGTACGACGTGGCCTCGGGGACGATTGCGAATGGCGAAAACGCGTCATTTGTGCTCGGGCAAACTTCTTTTACTTCAAGCACCACCGCGACCACGCAAAGCGGCATGCATGCTCCTGATACGGTTGCCTATGATGTAGTACACACCCGCCTTTTTGTGGGAGAGTCTATTTACAACAAGCGCGTGCTCGTGTACGATTTTTCTTCCGGCATCACGAACGGGATGAATGCGTCATTCGTGCTTGGCGAGCCGGATTTTACAACGGCGACCGGAGGGACCAGCGCCACGTCAACAAGGGACTTAAACGGGTTGAAATACGACGCTGATAACGATAGATTGTTTGTGGGAGAATATCTGAATAATCGCATACTTGTGTTCAATGTCGCCTCCGGCACGCTTGCAAATGGGATGAGTGCGTCCTATGTGCTCGGTCAGGCAACCTTCGGGTCAAGCACCGCCGCAACGACCCAGAGCGGGTTATCCGCGCCGGTAGAGCTTGCCTACGATTCGGGAAATAAACGGCTCTATGTGACGGACTTTACCAACAACCGCATTATCGCTTTCAATGTTGACCCTGCGTCCATTGCGAACGGCGCGAACGCGGTTGACGCACTCGGCCAACTTGACGGTTCCGACAATCCCGTTTACACGACCGCAAACGCGCAGAACACGACAACGCCTAATAATAAAGGGTTCAGTACTCCGTACAACGTAGCGATTGACTCAACAAACCATCGTTTCTTTGTCGCAGACTACGGCAACCGTCGTGTGCTCGTGTTCAATCTTGATACGAACAACAATCTCATAGACCACACCGCCGACTATGTCATCGGCCAATCAAGCTTTACCGTCACCACTACTACAGTTTCGCAAAGTGGCGGAGGATCGATGTACGGAGTTTCTTATGATGCGACGAATAACCGGCTGTTTGTCACCGACTATTCAAGCAATCGAGTTCTTGTATTTGATGTGTCAACCATCGCAAACGGCATGAACGCATCGTATGTTCTCGGCCAGCTGAATTTCACCTCAAGTACCGCGTCAACCACGCAGAGCAGGATGAGCGGTCCCGCATATACTTTCTATGATAACACCTCCAAATATTTTTTTGTCGCCGACAGTTCCAATAATCGTGTGCTCGTGTACGATCTTTCTTCCGGTATCACGAACGGGATGAACGCATCTTATGTGCTTGGCCAACCGAATTTCACCTCAAGCACCGCGGCGGTAACGCAAAGCGGACTGAATGGCCCCGCTGATGTTTTGTATGATGTGGCGCACACCCGTCTTTTTGTTGCAGACACTAATTACCGAGTACTTATTTTCGATAATCTTACATCATCAACTATCGCGAATGGGATGAACGCATCGTATGTGCTGGGGCAAACATCATTTACGTCAAGCACGTATTCTCTTACGCAAAGTGGAATGTCTAATCCGGGTTCGTTCGCATATGACAACTCCTCAAACCTTTTGTATGTGTCGCAGTATCTTGCTGCGAGAGTGTCCGTGTTTGACGTGGCTTCCATCACAAACGGCGAAAATGCGATTGCGGTGTTTGGCCCGTCAAATTTTACAAGTGGCGGCGCCGTAACTACGCAAGGCGGCACAAATCGTCCCGCTGGCCTCGCGTTTGATGCCACAAGAAATCGTCTTTACATAAGTAATTACAATAGTAACCGCGTTACCATTTACAATCTCGTCTCCCTCACCACCGCCTCCCTCCCCGCAGGCACGACAGGAGATGAATACTATCAGCTCATAAACACCTCCTCCTCCCAAGGCACCGTCTCTCTCGCCGTTTCCTCGGGTGCCCTCCCCACAGGGGTCTCTATTGAAGGCAACCACTTAAGCGGAGGCCCCACCGCCGCCGGCACCTATACCTTCTCTCTCCAGGCAACGGACGACAACGGCGCCATCGGTTCTTTCCTCTCCCAGCCCCAGTCCTACACCGTGACCGTCACCGCCGGCTCCCACCCAACCGCCTCCGTCGGCAACAACTACGGCTCCCAGACCGGCATGGGCACCCCTGCCTGGGTCTCCGCCCCCGTGCCTAGTGAACCAGTCGCGATTCCACAAGCCGTTTCTTCTACTGTGCCTTCCGCATCTTCCGCCACCCCCTCCGAAGACCTCGCCCCTCTCTACGCTCGCATCAGCGAACTTCAAGCACAGGTTGCCGTACTCACGAGCAGTATTGCCTCGCAGACCTCCGTTCCCTCGGCAAGCTCGGGACCTGCGGCGAGTACGCCTTCGGCCACCCCTTCGTCTCCTTCTTCTCCCGTTCCCTCGGCCCCTGTAACAGGTTCCCCGCCGTCGCAAAGCTCCGGCGGGCCCGCAAGCACCCCGCCTTCATCCTCCGGGACTCCGGCGAGTACGCCTTCTTCCGTTCCTATCTCCCCCTACTTCTTCCCAAGGGATCTCGGCCTCAATGACGAAGGCGACGACGTAAAGGAACTGCAGTTCTACCTCAACCGGCTGGGATTCCGGCTCGCCGAGGACGGCCCCGGCTCCCCGGGGAACGAAACGGAACGCTACGGAGCCTCAACCTCCGAAGCCCTGACCCGCTTCCAGGAGGCGTATCGGAGCGAGATCCTTGACCCCCTGGGGCTCGCCGACGGCACCGGCTACTTCGGACCCCGGACGAGGAGGAAGATGAATGGGGGATAGTACAAGAGAAGTGAGACATGAGGACATAAAGCATGTGGACAACGGGGGTTGCATGTAACTTCCGTTTTTGGTATGCTCGTTTCTACAACTGAATACCATATCAAGAGTGCGGGGAGAGTTCTGGCTCGTTCGTACCCGCCGACAACCCTGAGGAAGCGCAAGCGCCTTGAAGGGTGCCACATCCAGCCCTTAACGGGGAAGATATCGTCGTAACATTATCTCTTCCTCGTGAAGAGGTTTGTTTTTTTACCCCCACACCAGAACGAGAAGCAGGAAACCCGAAGATGCCGAAGGCGAACTTCTCGTTTGGTGTGGGGGTTTACTACTCACTATTCACCACCAACTACTCACTACCCATCATGATTTACATCCCCAAAACATTCACCGTAGAAAGCGTTACCTCGGGGCATCCCGACAAAGTGTGCGACCAGATCTCGGATGCGATTCTTGACGCGTACCTGAAAGAAGACCCCAAAAGCCGCGTGGCGGTGGAAACATTCGGAGGCCACGGGTTGCTCATCGTGGGCGGAGAAGTCACTTCGCATGCGGCGAACGTTGACGCGGAAGCCATCGCGCGTCGCGTCTACCAAGAGATCGGCTATGCGGACACGCTCAAAATAATTACGAATATCGTCAGGCAATCACCGGATATCGCCCAAGGCGTGGATACCGGCGGGGCGGGCGACCAGGGGATTATGTACGGGTTCGCCACGGACGAAACGCCGGAACTTATGCCCCGCGCGGTGGTGCAGGTGCACGCGCTCGCAAAAGGGCTTGAGGATTTGCGCCGGGCGGGAAAACTGCCGTGGCTCCGCCCCGACGGGAAAACGCAGATTACCGTAAAGGACGGGCGCGTGGAATCGGTGCTCGTAAGCACCCAGCACGCGGAGGACGTTTCACAGGAAGATATTAAGAAAGCGCTTACGGAACACCTCATCGCTCCCGTGCTCGGCAATATAGAAGGCATTCATGTGTTCGTGAACCCGACGGGCAAATTCGTAGTGGGAGGATTCACCGCAGACACGGGGCTCACGGGAAGAAAAATTATGGTGGACACCTATTGCGGGCTCGCGCCTCACGGCGGAGGATGTTTCTCGGGAAAAGACCCGACGAAGGTTGACCGCTCTGCGGCGTACATGGCGCGGTTCGCGGCGAGGCACATTGTCTCGGCGGGGCTCGCGAAGGAATGTCTCATCTCGGTTTCGTACGCCATCGGGCGCGCGGAACCGCTTATGGTGCACGCGCTTAATGAAAAAGGGGAGTCGCTCGGGAACGGCGCGCTTGAAAAATTTGATTTCCGCCCGCAGGCAATTATTGAACGGCTGAATCTCCGCCGCCCCATCTATCAGGCGACGGCCGCATACGGGCATTTCGGGAGAGCGGGATTCCCGTGGGAACAATAACGCGGACAGACGCAGACCACGCGCAGACAGACGCGGACGCATCGCGCCAAAAAATAATCGCGTATCACGCGATAGGCGCGATGGTGCGGACAGACGCAGACCACAAACCATGTTCCCTGTCATTCCCGCGTCGTTAGACCCCGACTTGTCCTGAGCTTGCCGAAGGAGCGTAGTCGAGGGGCAGGCGGGAATCCAGATAAAATTCGTACCTGAATGCACCGATATATATGATGCGCTCAGGTACGAATCGGAGGATTTTATTCCTCCTTTCCTACCTGTCCGCCTTCGGCGGAAAGGAGGTGCCGAGGTTTTACGAGGCGGAGGATTTCCGAAATCCCTCGCCTCCGGCACTCCCTTTACGAAAGGGAGAAAACCCCTCGACAAGCTCCCGCCGTCGCTGAAGCTTTGGCGGACAAGCGGGGAATTAAAAATCTCAACCACCCTCCGACAAATTCTCAATAAGCGCGATCTCAAGCGGAATCATTGCGAACGGCGAATAGCGCATCTCGCCGTACCCGCGGATGAGGGATTTCAAAAGGCGGACGGTTTTTTGGAGGTCCGCGGTTCTCGCGAGTGCCGTGAGCCGCGCAATTTCGTCTTTCGTGAGCTCAAGGTGGAATGCGGATTCAACCGCGGGGTTCGCGGCAAGCGATGCGATTTTGCGGAGATAATGTATCAGGTCCTTCGTGAGCTGGACGAGATTGTGCCCCTCTTCATGGAGCGACGAGATGTGCGCGAGCGCGCCCTTGAGATCATTTTGCATAATGCGCTCCGCAAGCTCGTGCACTTTTTGCAGGCCCACGCGCCCCGTGAGTTCTTCCGCCGTGCGCAGATCAACTTTTTTCCCTCCGCTTGCGATCTGGTCAAGAATGGATATCCCGTCGCGCACGCTTCCTTCCGCCGCCGCCGCGACAAGCTCCACTGCCTCGTCGCTTATCTCAATATGTTCCGCTTTCGCGATCGCCGAAATTCTTTCCGCGATCTTCACTTTCGGAAGTTTTTTGAAAAGAAATCTTTGCGTGCGGGACGTGATGGTCGCGGGAAGCTTGTCGTATTCCGTGGTCGCGAGGACGAAAACCGCGTGCGCGGGCGGCTCTTCCAGCGTTTTCAAAAGCGCGTTGAATGCCGCGCCCGTGAGCATGTGTACCTCGTCTATGATGTAGACCTTATACGAGCTTACCGCCGGAGAAGTACGGATATTTTCTTTCAGGTTCCTTATCTCGTCTATCCCGCGGTTTGACGCCGCGTCAATCTCAATCACGTCAAGCGAACTGTTCGTGTCAATTCCCACGCACGAAGGGCACTTGTTGCACGGCTCGCCCTGCGCCGCGAACTTCGGGTCGGTGCGCCGCGTTTCGCAGTTCAGGAGCTTCGCGATAAGACGCGCCGTAGTGGTTTTGCCTGTGCCGCGGCTTCCGTAAAAAAGATAGGCGTGGCCTATTTTTCCCGCCTTTGCGGCGTTCTTAAGGATCGCGACATTGGTCTCCTGTCCGAGGAATTCGCCGAAGGTTTTCGGGCGGTATTTGCGGTAAAGTGCAAGCGCCATATGGTTGAAATTATCCTGCATTTCCCTATAATTAGCAATATAGTAAGGATAAGTTTAAAGTGTAAAAATAAAAGTTCAAAATGACAGTGTAAAATCTAATTTTTTTGGACTTTACATTGTCACTTTCCATTTTGATATTTGAATTTTACATTTGCCCTTCCATTCTCTTATGAAATTTTTTATTACTCTTGGGATTATCGCGGCTCTCGGCGCCGGATTTTTTTTCTTGTACGTGCCCCGCAAGATCGTCATTGACAACGGAAGCGGCGTTGCGCAAATTGCGGATAGCGGAAACAGCGTGCCGGTACTGGAAGTTCCCGAAGCGCCCGAAACGCCCTCGTCCACCGAAGCGCAGAAGAACGGGAACGGCGACATTGAAAAACAGCCCCGGCTTCCGAATCCTCCGACGGTAGTGAAAGCGGTGTACGCCACGGGCTGGTCCGCCGGTTCCGTTTCCCGGAAGAACGCGCTCATTTCGCTCATCAAGAAAAACGAGTTGAACGGCATCGTGATAGATATCAAGGATTATTCCGGCTACGTCTCCTACAAAACCGGCATTCCGGAAGTGGCGGGCGCGGGCGCGGAAAAAGAAATCCGCATTCTCCGTCCGAACGCGCTTATCAAGGAACTTCACGATGCGGGTATTTATGTCATTGCAAGAGTTACCGTGTTTCAGGACCCCATACTCGCGCGCGCACACCCCGAGTGGGCGCTGAAGGATAAAGTAACGGGCAAGACATGGGCGGATAACCATAAGCTCTCGTGGATTGACCCTGCCGCAGAGGGAGCATGGGATTACGTCGCGGCAATCGCGAAAGATGCCTCGTCGCGCGGGTTTGACGAAATAAATTTTGACTACGTGCGGTTTCCTTCGGACGGCGCGCTCGAGAATGCAACTTACCCGTTTTGGAACGGGGCGAACCAAAAACACGAGCAAATCGCGAAATTCTTCCGATATTTGCGCAAGGAACTTTCGGGTATCACGATTTCCGCCGATTTGTTCGGCCTCACTACGGTCGCGATTGACGACCTCGGCATCGGCCAGGTGATTGAAGACGCCTACGCTTCCTTTGATTATGTCTCACCGATGATCTACCCGTCGCATTACAGCGCGGGATTCATCGGCTATAAAAATCCGGCACAGTATCCGTACGAAGTGGTAAGATATTCGTTGGAAAACGGCACGAAGAAACTGGCAACTATGATAAGGAAAATGACAGCGGCGACAAGTACGGCAACAACGAGTACCGCAAGCACCTCGAGTCAAGCGTCATCAGTCATAAGTCATCAGTCTCTCGCGAAGCTCCGTCCGTGGCTCCAGGTGTTTGATATGGGTGCGGTGTATGATAAAGGTATGATTCAGGCGCAGATCAAAGCAACCGAGGATGTGCTTCTTCATGGCTCAAGCACCGATGCGTACGCAGGGTGGCTCCTGTGGGACCCGGCGAATAGGTATGAGAGATTATGAAGAGAAAATATCCAATTACTAATTTCTAATGTCTAAGGGAAACAAGGGAAGATACAAAGATATGCAGATATGAAGATACGGAAACATGACTAAAAGAATTCTTACTTCACAGCTTCCGCTCTACGTCGTCATTCTCGCGTTTTCCGTTGCGCTCGCAATCGGCGCGTTTTTCTTCGTGCGGTTCCGCACGGAAATTTATAACTATACCCTCAACCTTCCTTCGGCAAACCCCGCGGACGACGTTCTGCAATTCGGCAGCTGGCCGGCGCTCGCGAACGGCCAATTTTTTGAACAGGTGCGCGAGAGGATGACGGAAGAAAAACTGGACTTTATTGAAGCGGACCTTTCCGAGATGAAACTGCGGGTGTACCGCAAAGGAGAGATAGCGAAAGAATTCCCCATTCTTACCAAGGGCAGGCCCGGGTCGTGGTGGGAAACGCCGGCAGGCATCTATAAAGTGGAAGGGAGGATAGAAAATCACTTTTCCGCATTCGCAAGGGTATATCTGCCGTGGAGCTTGCCGTTCCAGGGCAACTTTTTCATCCACGGCTGGCCGTATTATCCCGACGGCGCGCCGGTTTCCACGCAGTATTCCGGAGGGTGCATCCGCCTTTCCACCGATGATGCGAAAGCGCTTTTTGATATGGTGGACGTGGGAACTCCGGTCCTGGTGTTTGAACGCGATTTCGTGCGTG
>Ga0209542_10004758_pt1 | contig 27666 bp, 25 predicted proteins | sample RifCSPhighO2_01_FD_184028 | JGI IMG/M metagenome (GOLD analysis project Ga0209542, IMG submission 184028) | Soil microbial communities from Rifle, Colorado - Rifle CSP2_plank highO2_0.1 (SPAdes) (version 2) | ecosystem: Environmental > Terrestrial > Deep subsurface > Rock core/Sediment ...
CCGCCACCATTTACTCCACCCTCTCCGCCCTGGAAAGCGTGGAAGTAGCCGAGGACGAAATCAACGCCATCCAAGACAACTCCAAGGAAACCCAAGAAAAATATCTGGAGAAAATTTTTAATGCCATCGATGGTGAAATCACCGACCTGATTTTTAACCAATCAAAAGAACTGATTTTATTGTTCAGCGCCGATCAAGCAACCGAGGACGGAGAGCTTTATAACAATCAGCAAAAAGAAAATATTAAAACAAAGTTTTTAAAGTATGCCATCAGATTTCAAAGCACTTACGACGAATTGAAAGAGTCCGAAGTGCCCAGCCAGTGGTCTGATATCCATCAAAAAATTCTGGCGCTTTTAAAAAAGCTGGAGCTTTACCATCGTTCTATCGCTTTATCCAACGACGACTCTCTGAAACAAACCATCATTTTGGGAAATTTACAGAATGTTTACCTGGAGTCCCAGCCAATTTTAACCCAAATCGACCGCCGAGCTAAAAAGAACCGCCTCAACACTTCTCACGGCGACTTTTTCAGCATCACTTCTTTGTTAAATCCATAATTTTAAAGGCTCGACCTTGGATCCCGAACCATCGCCAAGGGCGAGCTACGGGACACGTCTTTAAAAAGGTCGAGCCTTGGCGATACATGAGGGATATTTTAAAAAAAAGTAAAGTTAAACTTATTATTCTCCTCCTTGTTTTTTCCTTTGGCTTTACCGCTCCTTTCTACTACAGTTCCGGGGCCGGGGCGATTGCCTATATCACCAAGGAGTTCGGTTTGGACTTAATCGCCAGAACCATTGCCAGAAGACTGCTGACCAATCTGGGAAACGGGGTGATCCAATCAATCAATAATCTGGGTGTCGAAGGCGGACAAAGATCTCCTTCTTTTGTGCAAAACTGGAAAAGTTTCTTGAGTTCAGCCCAGACAATAGGGGAAAATCAATTCCGCGCCCAGCTTAATTACGCCATTCAACGAGGCGTTATTTGCGACGATTTTAAAGGTCCTTTGGCTTTGGCTTTCCAAGCCAGAGACATTCCTTTTGTCGATATCGGCGATCCTCAAAAAAACGCGGAATTGAAGCAAAATACCTTGGTGCCGTATCAGTCCAAAATCAGATGCACTATTCCCGACAGAACCCGCGCTGAATTCAAGAGAGATTTTGAAAGAGGGGGAGGGTGGGATACTTGGAACAGAATGCTGGAACCGCAAAACAATCTGGCCGGAGCAACGCTTTTATCTATAGAAGAGCTCCAAAAACAAAGAGCTTCTCAAGAAGAGTCGCAAGGAAAAGAAGCGGTCGCCGGACAAGGTTTCCAGGGAGTGAAAGGGGCCTGCCAGCAAGCAGTCCCGGCGCAAGCCCGAGAGACGGTCTGCTACCGAAACTGCCAAGTTAATATCCCTCTTAGCGTAGAAGTGAGCCAACGAGATTCACATTGCTTAAACCAGTGCCGGGGACAGACCGCCTTGGGTGCCAATGCCCAATGCTCTTTCTTAGGGAAAACCGTTACTCCCGCCAAGATTTTGGGAGACGGCGCTTCGAAGTTTTTAGACTCCAATGCCGAGTTTTTGGTTTCTTCCGACGAGTTATCCGAGATTTTAGTTAGCATGATCGGGCAAGTACTTGGCAAGTTGGCCAACTTGGCCTTTGACGAGTTGGCCAACTTGGCCACCAGAGAGCTGACCAATCTTATCACCACAGATTCACCAACTGATGCCGGCGACGTAATTGAGCAACAAGCGCCCAACTTTTTGCCAGATGCTCAGCAAGACAGAGAAACCATTGAAGAAATCAGAGAAAACTCCGAAAATTTCGAAAACCCGGAAGACAACCCAAATTTCCAAGGTCAGTAGCCCCAAGGTTCGACCTTTTTGAAGACGTGTCCCGTAGCTCGCCCTTAGCGATGGTTCGGGATCCAAGGTCGAATCTTAAGAAATCATTAACTTCTAAAAAATATGTCCTGGCTTACAAGCTGGATAGGCGACAGCATCAAAGATAGTCTTCTCACCCAGTTGCTCGGGTTTTTTGGGATTGTCCAATCTTTTTTGGGCAAATCTTTGTCCACCGTTGCAGAGTGGCTAGGCTACTTTTTAAAATACCAAGGCGACTACTTTGAAAACATCGCCATTGTGCAGGAATCGTGGAAAGTTTTCCGCGATTTTTCCAACCTGTTTTTCATTCTCATTCTGATTATCATCGCCTTCGCCACCATTTTGGATATCCAAAACTACAATTGGAAAGGGTTGATGGCTAAATTTATTATTGCCGCTCTGCTAATTAATTTCAGCATGGCCATCGGCGGATTTCTGATTAAAATTTCCACCAACCTTTCCAACGTGGCCCTTAATCAATTTTCCGACATTACCGCCAATTTGGCCGCCGGAGCCGGGATTAACCAATTCATCACCGCCGAACCCCCGACCGCCACTTCAGTGGACCCTTCGAGCAACCTGCTGACGGCCGCCTTTCTTTCTACCGCCGGCAATATTATTTTGACCGTTATAATTCTCTGCGCCTTTATCTCCGCTTTCGCTTTTTCCATCGCCAGAATACCGGTTTTGTGGGCCTTGCTGATCGTCTCCCCGGTCGCTTGGATCAGCTCCATTCTGCCGCAAACCAGAACGGTTTGGACTACCTGGTGGAAATGGTTTAATTGCTGGACATTTTTCATGCCGGTTTATCTTTTTTCCCTGGTTATCGGCATCTCCATTTTAAACAACCGCCCCGACATTGCCGCCGCTATCGCCACCCCTAATACCCCCGCCGGTTTTTTGGGTTTAGGCGCACAAGAAATATTTTTCTATATTCTGACTATCTTTATCATGGTCGGCTCGCTTGGTTTTGCCATGCAAATATCCTGCGCCGGAGCAAACACCACGATGAGAGCGATCAGCGGCACGGTCAACAAATTCGTCAAAGACAAAACCGGTTATACCGCCTGGAAGAAGGGCCTGCAAGAAAAACTTAAAGAAGTCAAAGATACCGGCCTAAAGGGAAAATTGGGTGGCGCGATTTACGGCGGAGAAAGGGCCGAAAGACTGCGAGAAGCGAAGGTAGCAGAATATTTGGGCAAGAAAGGAGCATTGTCGGAAACAGAAGCGGCCGAAGTTAAAAAGAGCTACAACCAATGGAAAGAGCAAAACCTTGGCAAAGAGGAGCTCAACAACCTTAACACGCAAGCCGCCGCCGGCAAGTACAACAAGTTTGAAATGCTCGCTCTGCGCCAATTAAGAGCCGAAAACGGCTGGGTGGCATCGGGAGCGGCCGGAGAAGCTGAAATTGAAGAAACGATTCGTTTATTTGGCGAAAATAGTAAAAGCTCTCAACAATACCTTGACGCACTGAAGAAAAACGGTTTTGCCGAAGCTTTAGGAAGTGTGGGACAGGCAGAAAACTTGGCCAGACGGACTACTATTTTGCCATTGAAGAAAGCGGTTTTGGAAACCATGGCCAAAAATAATCAAATTATCAAGGAAAATCTCGCCGAAATGACATTACAGGTCTTCGCTTCGGAAAGCCAATCAGTTAAAGATGCCATCGAAAAAGAGCTGCAAAAGAATATCAAGAACATTGAAGGCGCCCGCACCAAAAAAGAACGCGGTAAGTTTCTTACGGGCGAAGATGGCAGAAGACACAGCGAAGGGGTCAAAAAACTGCTGGCCCAACAAATGTCCGACGATGGAGAAATTACTACTTATCAAAAATATAAAATGGCCGCCGAATTGTGGGGGGGAGAAAACGAAACCAAATCCCGAGAAATGTTTGGAAAAATTGCCAAAGACAAACCAGCCGCTCATGCCGATATTCTCTTTAGAAAAGAACTGGGAAGCACTGAACCGGACACTTTAAGAGCAGATTACAATCCTCTGGATCCGGCCAATGCTACCCCTCAAAGACAGAGAGCCTTTATCGACGAGGTTAAAAAGAAACTGCCAAAGATGGCCGCCAAATCGGTAGTCGAAAGCGATATTGATTTTTGGAAAGACCGTCCGGAATTTGAAACTGCCCTATGGGAGCATATCGAAGCAGAAGAACGAGCCGAACCAACCACGACCGGACGCGGCAAGGAGAAAGCCGGTGGCGGCAAGAGAATCATGCAAAGAATACAAAAAGCTCTTCAAGACAATCCCGATCCAGACAAAGAAGCAGTTATTAATCGGCTAATGAACCAGCTAATAACCGCTTACCCGGCCCAAAGAAGACCATGAGAAATATTTACAGCCCCATTGAAGTGGACGAAGAATTTATGCTCCGTGACGATGAGAAGCACGAGTTGTTTTATGCTAAAATAAATAAGTTGCCGGAAGAGATGCAAGATATTCTTTTTGACGAAAACACCGACAACATCCTTAGAAAAATAGCAGAGCAGTTCCAGTTAAACCAAAATCAAACTATTGAAATGGTCCGCTTGGTGAGAGATATAATTATAAAAGACGCGCAAAAAGAAAATGTCATAGCTGATTTAACCGACCGTTTACAAATTGGAGAAAATATCGCCAGAGACATCGCCAATAAGCTAACCGCCAATCTTCTTTCTCCGGCCGCCGCACCAAGTATCTCTGAAAGCGGTCCTCCAAAGGAGGAATTTAACAAGGTAAATCCGAATAATGTGTTAGACCTAAGAAAATAAATCTACTAATTACCAATCAGTTACTAATATACTAACCTGAAAACCCAAGATTTTATTCGTATATTCATAAAAGATTAGTAATTAGTAGATAGCGAAGCATGAAGTTTCAAGTCCCCCAATTTATTGAGACGGAAGAAAAGATTATCGGGCCTTTTACGGTCAAGCAATTTATTTTTATCGCCATCGGCGGAGCGATTCTGTTCCTGCTCTTTTTTGCCGTCCCGCCCGGAGTGTTTATCTTTTTGGCTATTCCGATCGGCGCTATTTTCTTGGGTTTGGCTTTAATCAAAATCCAAGAAACGCCCCTGTATTTATACCTATTTAACTTTGTAAGCTATCTAATAAATCCAAAAAAATATTTTTATAAATCCAGTGAAGAAATTGATACTTTACCAAAGTAAATTCACCAAGGTTTGACCTTTTTAAAGATTCAAGGCCAAACCTTAAAAGAAGTAACAAAGACCGAGTAGGGAAAATCAGAGCCATACACCTACTCGAAAACTCCCGAGCGATCAGTCGAGGGTCGAGAGTAGGTCGTATGGCGGATTTTCCCCTAAATATGCCTGAGAATTTAAACACTAAACAATTTGTCGAGATCCACGATATCAAAGACGGCGTTATTATTCTAAAAAACGCCTCTTTGCGAACGCTTTTGGAGGTTAATTCCGTTAACTTTGACTTGAAATCAACGGATGAGCAAACGGCTATTATCCAAGGATTTCAAAATTTCATTAATTCACTCGATTTTCCTTTGCAGATTGTGATCCAATCGCGCCGTTTAGATATTAAAGGATATTTAACTAAAACCGAGACCGTCATTAGTCAGATCAACAACGAACTGCTCCGCATTCAGGGCATTGAATATTTGCGTTTTGTCAAAAGCCTGACGGAATTGGCCAATATCATGTCCAAGAAATTTTATCTGACGGTGCCGTTTTACTTAACCGAAACAGTTGATAGCTCCAAAGGAATCGGGGAGAGAATAAAAGAAACTTTCGGCTCCGCGCAAGAAAAAATAAAAAAATTAAACGATCAAGATTTTGCCGTTTACAAAGCCCAAATCCAGCAGAGAAGCGACCTTTTATCCGCCGGACTGCAGCAAATGGGGCTAACCTCGAGATTGATCACGGACAATACCGAATTAATTAAGATGTTTACCGGTTTATATAACCCTGAATTCTAAAGACACGATTACAGGGCAGCCATGTAATCCCAATGTAATCCCAAGCGATATCCCAGAATTTTAAATCTACCAATTACGAATCAGCAAGAATTAGTAATCAGTAGATAAGGAAATGAGTATCTTCGACACACTATTTAAAAAGAAAATCGAAGCCTTGCCTACAGGCACTATTAGCATCCTAGACGATCAGCTGGCGCCGAGCGCGATTAGCATCAACAGTAACTCCCTGCAGGTGGGAGAGAGAATGACGCGCACGCTTTTTGTTTCCACTTTGCCGCGCTATCTCAACACTAATTGGTTCTCGCCGATTATTAACCTTGACCGCCTTATCGATGTGGCTATTTACTTCCACCCCGCCGACTCCGCCACTATTCTTAAAAAATTACGGGACAAGCTGGCCAGACTACAAGCGCAGGCCATCGAAGAAGCCAACCAAGGAAAAGTCCGCAACCCCATTTTAGACACCGCCATTTCCGACATCGAGACCCTGCGCGACCAGATCCAGCAAGGCACAGACCGCTTCTTTGAGTTCGGCGTTTACATCACCATTTACGGCCAAAACGAGAAAGAACTGGAGGAGGCGGAACAAAAAATACGCGGGGCTTTAGAAGCCCAGCTCATTTACGTTAAGCCAGCCACCTTCCGCATGAAAGAAGGATTCCTCTCTACCTTGCCTTTGGATAACGACCTGCTTGACGCCCATAACTCCTTAAACACCGAGCCCATTTCCTCGATTTTCCCTTTTGTCTCTTATGACTTAAGTTCTGACAACGGCATTCTTTTTGGAATCAATACCCACAACAACTCCCTCATTCTCTTTGACCGCTTTTCTTTGGAGAACTACAACTCCGTCGTCTTCGCCAAATCGGGCGCGGGAAAGAGCTATACCGTTAAATTGGAAATTTTGCGCAGTTTGATGATGGGCACGGAAGTTTTTGTCCTTGACCCGGAAGACGAGTATGGGCATTTGGCTGACGCAGTCGGGGGTTCAAAAATTAAAATCTCTATTTCCTCTGACAGCCACTTAAATCCTTTTGATATTCCCCAAGCCAGAGAAGGGGAAGAGTTTAAAGATGTTTTTCGCGCTCATATTTTGGACTTAACCGGCCTGTTCAAATTAATGCTTGGCGAACTGACTCCGGAAGAAAGCTCCTTGTTGGACGAAGCCTTGATCCAAACTTACGCTCTTAAAGACATTACGACCGAAAGTAACTTTTCAGGCGGACCGAAAGAAGTTCCCTTGTTGTCCGACTTCCAAAATATTTTAGAAGGACTGGCCGGAGCAGAATCAATGGCCATTCGCATCAGAAAATACACCGAGGGGACTTTCGCCGGATTTTTGAACCGGCCCACCAACGTCTCATTCAATAACCGTATGGTGGTTTTCAGCATCCGCGACATGGAAGATGAGTTGCGGCCCATCGCCATGTATCTGATTTTAAATTACATCTGGACCAAAGTGCGCACGGATATAAAAAAGAGAATTTTGGTAGTCGATGAAGCCTGGTGGCTTTTGAAATACGAGGCCGGGGGCGCTTTTCTGTTCAACGTAGCAAAAAGAGCCAGAAAATATTTCTTGGGACTGGCTACCATCTCCCAAGATGTGCCTGATTTCTTCGCCTCGCCTTACGGTAAACCAATTGTCACCAACTCTTCTATTCAGCTTTTAATGAAGCAATCGACCGCTTCCATTGATACTATTCAGCAGACTTTCAACCTAACGGACGCTGAAAAGTTCTTTTTGCTCGAATCGGCCGTCGGACATGGCTTGTTCTTTGCCGGTTCGAACCACGTCGGCATCCGGGTGGTGGCTTCTTACACCGAAGACCAGATCATCACTTCCGATCCGAGACAGTTGTTGGAGATTGAGAAGGCGAAGAGGGAATTCGCAGAAGGGAAATAACGAATTAAGAATACCGTGCCTTATGCCAGAAGAAAATTTCATAGAGAAAGACTGGTCTGACCAGTTAACCGCAAAACAAGACTTTAATTTAGCCAGTCAGCAATTTAATCAAATAATTGCCGAGGGACAGCAATACGGTAATCCTTCCTGGTTAAAATACGGACCGCTTTTTGCCATTGCCGGACTAATTGACTTAACAGACCTTCTTGATTTTACCGGCATCGGCATTATTATTTCGAAAATCGTTTCCTTCGGAGGCACGGCCATAATTTATGGAATTTTATGGTTGACCAATGGGAAGATTAAAAAAGCGAGGGGATACGGAAAAAACTTAGAAGCTTCCATGGCCAGTTTTCAATCTAAAGTCAAAAGGACATCGCAAGTTATCGGCAAAATCCCGGGTTTAAATAAAATAACATCTAAAAATCCCGCCCTAAAAATACTGGCCGGGGGAGGAATCAATTTAATTCCTTGGGTAGGCACTTTAAACCCCATGCTTCTTTGGGTTTACGCGATTTATCGAGACGAAAAAAATACTTATCGCCAGGCCCAAGAAGCGGCTTTGGAGGCCGCGCAACAATTTGAGGCAACCCAAACAGCATGATAAGATTAATCTACTAATTACTAATCCTTTACGAATATACGAATTGGATTTCTATTAGTATATTAGTTCTTAATTAGTAATTGGTAGATATATGAATAATAAAAACACTCTAATTGGTTTGAACATGGTTCTTGTCGGTCTCATTACCTTTTTGGGAGGCTATTTGGTTGCCCAAAAGAAAAATACGCCCTCCCTGGCCAATATTTCTTCCAACTTAAGCCGATTTTCTTCAGCCACCGCCAAAAACCAAATCGGCAATGAGCCGAAGTTGCTTCGTCTAAGCAGTGTTAAGGCAGTAGAACCGACCCTTTCAGATGACGGGAAAAAAATTTTATATTCCGAAAAAGGGACGGATAAAATTTTTGCTTCCGATTTTTCCGGTCTAAATAACGGCTTTGTAAAAACAAAAGACAAAAGTTCTTTAAATCCCAACATTTCCGGGGCAGCCTTATCTAAAAACAGGCAAAAAATAGCTTACTTGTATCACGACAAAGGTACGGATGAAGGGCAGATCAGTATCGCTAACCCGGATGGGTCGGTTTTTAAAAATATTTTACCTACTAGGGCCAGACAGTTAAAATTCGACTGGGTCAACGATAACCAAATTTCTTTTTACAATCCGACCGGAGAAGATCGCGACTTGTTTTTGCTGGATCTTGAAAGCAAACAGCTGGAAAAGATTTTAGACTCTTCCAACGGCTTAAAAATACTTTGGTCCCCGGACGGATCTAAACTGCTTTACTCGGCCGATAATCAACTTTCTTTTTTAAACTTAAAAGACAAGACCGTTCTGGCCATTGACCTTTCTACCGAAGCTGATCGGTGCGTTTGGTCCTTAAACTCTTTTTTGGCTTACTGTGGTTCGACAAACTCACCACAAGCGGATTCTAACTCTACCGTCGATAGCTTATATCAGCTCGACATAGCCAAAAAAGAATTCGGGCTGTTCTTCCAGCCCTCCAGTATTGATAAAATTAAAATAAAAAAGCCGCTGCTTTCGCCGGCCGAAGATTATTTATTCTTCGTGAATGACTTGGACGGATACCTTTATCGAATTAGTCTATAGTTAATAGCCATCAGTTTATAGTTTAGGATTTAAAACTCTAGACTCTTGACTAAGGACTATAGACTAAATAATGAGGGGTCTGATGACCACTCTTCTTTTCGGTTCTTCGCCGATACTTTCGGTTTCAATATCCGGATAGGAAGCCAGCTCGACGTGAATGAGCCGCCGCTCGTAAGAAGACATCGGCAGCAAAGCTTCCGCTTTTTTACTGATCCTCACTCGATTGGCCGCTTCGACGGCCCGCGTCACCACTTGTTTGGCCCGCAGCTGACGATAGTCATTTAAATCAACCATGAAGGCCAGGGTGGTTTGTTCGGAATCAATTAAAGGGACAACTTTTTTGTAATACAAAGTTTTGACGACTTGTTCTAAGGCTTTGATATTCTGCCCGTTTTTTCCAATTAAAGCGCTGATGTTTTCCGGAGAATTAATGGAAACTATTTTTAGGTTAGAATCTTTATCGCTTGGAAAAATGTTAACTTCCGCCTGATAGCCAAGATAGCCCAGTATTTGTTGGGTTACAGTCTTTAATAAATCTTGATTGTCGTTTTCTTGGGTCATGAATTAGGAATTAGGAATTAGGAATTAGGAATTCCTGCTTCATAATTCACTTTTTGTGGACGGTTTTGTGAATATAGTACTGCTCCCCGATGGAAAACAGCGTACTGACCGCCCAGTAAAGCACTAAACCAGCCGGCAGTTTCCACCCGATTATTATAATCAAAATCGGGAAAAAATACAACATTTGCTTATTCATAGCGGAAAAGTCAAGAGCAGGGCCCGTTTTGGCGGTAGAAGGAGCAGAAGGAGTGTGCGCCACCGTTAGTTTAGAGTGCAAAAATTGAAAAGCCCCGGAAAGAATGGCCAACCAAGGAGCGTCTTTGGACAAGTCCAAAAAACCAAAAGAGAGATTTTTAATTACGCCGGGATTTTCAATAAAACCATACAATAAATTTAAGCTTTCCGGACGTAAACCGTTCATAAAAGCCCGATAGAGAGCAAAAAGGATGGGAAGCTGAACCAATAAAGGTAGACATCCTGCTAAGGGGTTGATTTTGTACTCCTGATAGAGAGCCATGGTAGCCTGGGCCTGAGCCGCTCGGTCGTTTTTATATTTCTCCTGAATCTCTCTGATTCTCGGCTGAAGCTGACTCATTAACTTCTGGGAACGAAGGGCTTTGACCGAAAATGGCATAAAAACCAAACGGATGAAAACAGTCAGAACCACAATGGACAAACCAAAATCTTGACCAGGGACAAGATTGGTAATTAAAACCAAAAGATTTAAAATCGGCCGGTAGATTATTTCGTTGAAGATAAAAGACATGGTAATCTTGAGGGGCTTAACATCAAGGACCAATCAGCCATACAACCTACCTTCAACTCTCGACTCCTCGCTGTCAGGGGAAGTTTCTGGTGAGCGGCGCTTTAGCCCGCCCATAGAATCTCCTCGGAAGTTTTCAGGTAGGTGTATGGCTGATTGGTCTACTGTTTTACTGCGCCTCTGGTTAGTTAACGATATCCACACCACCCTTGCTAAATGGGTGACAATGTAAAATTCTCTTTAAAGTTAAAAAAACTCCTCTGACCATACCGTATTTTTTTACGGCTTCGAAAGAATACTCCGAACAAGTCGGGTAAAACTTACAAGCTACCGGGAAAATTAATGAGAATGAAGACAAAAAAGGAGAAAAACTTTTTTTATAACTCCTCAAAAATTGTAAAATTATTTTTTTCATCTTTAGAAACCAGAAGGACTTATTGTGCCACAAGTCTTATCCTTGCACAATATTGGCTTTTATAAAAATATCTTCTAAGCTTTCCGTAACCTGGTAAATTTTTTTGTCGATAGCAGCCGGAGAGATGACGATCACCAAATCGATTCCCGACCGGCAGCGAATAAAAACTTTTCCCAGAGCGGCCCAAAAAATTCTTTTCATCTTATTGCGAACCACTGCCTTTTTGGACAAGGAGATCGGCGCTGAAACAGCCGCTCGACAATAAGAAAGATTATTTTTTGAAAATTTTAATAAAAAAAAGGGGTGCTTTAGTGCCCGTCCTGTTTTAAAAACTCTTTCAAAGTCTTTTTCACGCTTAATTCTTTTGGCTTTAGGTATGGCCATCAAACAGTAAGGCGTTTTCTGCCCTTCCGGCGACGGCGTGCTAAAACTTTCCGGCCAGCCTTTTTCTGGGACCGTTTCAGAAAACCATGTTTTCCTTTCCTTTTTTTGGTTTTAGGATGATAAGTTATTGCTAATGACATATTTTGTATCTTATCATAACATTTTCACTTAAGTCAAAAGCAATCTTCACTTATAAACTTTTTATGCACAGTTTATGCACGAATGGGGTTGTGTTTTAATTTTTTGTTTAATTTAGAATTATTTTATGTCCATCACTAAAGAAGAACTGTGGAAAGCGGTTTTAGGAGAAATGGAACTTTCTCTTTCTAAGGCCAACTTTACGACTTGGTTCAAAAATACCACCCTCACCGCCCAAAACCATGACTCCTTAATAGTCAATGTTCCCAATGGTTTTATAAAGGAGTGGCTGCAAAATAAATTCCATAAGCAAATTTTAACTTCGGTCCAAAAATTGACTCCGGGGATAAGAGAGATCAAGTACATTATTGGTTCTTCTGATTCACTTTTGAACAATAAAAAAGATCTCTCCCGGCTAGTGGCTGAGCGTATTTTTGAAAACAAACCAGCCGTTGATATGGAAGTTAATCCTCAAACCAACTTAAACAAAAAATATACTTTTGACTCTTTTGTGATCGGCTCTCACAACGAACTGGCTCACGCAGCCGCCTTAGCTGTGGTCAGCAATCCCGGCAAAGTTTATAACCCTCTCTTTTTATATGGAGGGGTAGGGTTGGGTAAAACTCACTTACTACAAGCCATTGGTAATGAGGTTTCAGAAAAAAGTCCTCAAAAAAAAGTTCTTTATATTCCGGCCGAAAGATTAACCGCCGAAATCGTCGAATCAATCCGAAATAAAACCATCGAAGAAATGAAGAGCCATTACCATAAACTGGACATTTTAATGATTGACGACATTCAGTTTATTGCCGGAAAGGAAAAAACCCAAGATATTATTTTTTCCACTTTCAACGAACTGCATGGCAAAAATAAGCAAATTGTTTTGTCTTCCGACCGTCCGCCCAAAGCCATTCCGGCCCTGGAAGAAAGGTTGCGCTCCCGATTTGAAGGGGGAATGATCGCGGATGTCGGTTTGCCGGACTTTGAAACCAGATTGGCGATCTTAAAACTTAAAGCTAAACAAAAAGGGACTTTTCTGGAAGATGATATTTTGGGATACATTGCCACTAATATTCAAAAAAATATCCGAGAACTGGAAGGGGCTTTAAACCGAGTCATCGCGGTTAACCAAGTATATAATAGAAATCTTGACATTAAAGAAACAAAAAGAGTTTTGGCTACTTATTTAAGCACTCCTTATCGAAAAACCACTCCACAGTTGATTTTAAAGTCTGTTTCCGATTTTTATAATCTCCCTCTTCAAGATCTGACCAAAAGAAGCCGTAAAAAAGAAGTGGTCAGACCCCGTCAAATGGCTATGTATCTTTTAAGAGAAGAAACAAAGTCTTCTTTTCCGGAAATTGGCCAGCGTTTAGGTGGCCGAGACCACTCAACCGTTATTCATGCTTACGAAAAAATCAAATTAGAAGAAGAAAATAACGAAATTACCAAACAGGAAATTGTTTTAATCAAAGAAAGAATTTATCAATCATTTGATAAATAACATCAAGAGGCTCCCGGTGTTTATATGTCTGTTGATAAATTTTGGATAAATTATTTATTAAATTAAGATAAAAAAAAATTTAAAAATAATTACCGATTAATCAAACGTTTAAACATATTTTTTCACAAACTTCTCCACAGAATATTTTTTAAAAAAAATTAAAATAATCTTGATTTTAAAAGAAAATAAAAGCGTTTAATAAATCTTATCCACATTTTTGTCTCTCTTAATAATAGTAATAATCTTTATTTAAAGATGATTATAACTACTAATCAAAAAAATTTAAAAGAAGGTTTGGGGGTGGTGGAAAAAATTGTTTCTCGAAACACGGCCTTGCCTATTTTACAGAACATTGTTTTAAAAACGGAAAATGGCCGCTTAAAACTATCTTCGACCAACTTGGAGATAGGAATTAGTTTTTGGCTGGGAGCTAAAGTGGAAGAAGAAGGGGAAATAGCCGTGCCAGCCAGAATTTTTTCCGATTTTATAAACAACATTAGAGATGAAAAAATTACCCTTAAATCAAAAGATAATACTCTTTTGGCCAGTTCCAATAACTATCAAACTAAAATAATCGGATTTTCAGCTAAAGATTTTCCGATTATTCCCAGAACAAAAGAAAAGCCTTTTAACATGGTGGAGGCCGGAAACTTGTTTGATTTGTTTAATACCGTCATTGATGCGACCGCTCTCTCTGACACTCGTCCTGAACTGGCGGGAGTTTTTGTCAATTTTTTAACGGAGACAGTGGAAGCGGCGGCCACGGACAGTTTTCATTTGGCGGAAAAAGTTTTAAACAAAAAAAATCAAGGTCTTAAAAGTATCATTATCCCCCGTCAAACGGCTCAAGAATTAATCAGGGTTCTTTCTGATTTAAGCGGAGATGTTTCCATCAGCATTTCTGAAAATCAAATCTTTTTTTCTTCACCCGATTGGGAAGTCGTTTCCCGGCTAATTGACGGGCGGTATCCGGACTACAAAAAAATAATTCCGGAAAAGTGGCTGGCCAGAGTTTTGGTCAACAAAAAAGTCTTAGAAGAAAATATTCGCCTGGCGAGCATTTTTTCTTCCAGTATTTTTGACATTAAAATAAGCGCCAAAGAAAAAGGGCTAAAAATTTCCGCTAAAAATTCCGATCGAGGAGAAATTTCTTCTTTTACGGAAGCCAATTTAAAAAATGAACCTTTTGAACTGACAGTCAATTATCGCTACTTTCTAGACGGCTTAAAGACTATTCCCACCGAAAATGTGATTTTAGAATTTACCGGAGAAGGCAATCCTTTGATTTTAAGGCCGGAGGGCAGAAATGATATTACTTATTTAATCATGCCGTTAAGGAATTGAATTATGAATTATGAATTATGAATCAGGGATTATGAATTATGGTTTTTCTGATCCTAATTCATGCTTCCTAATTCCAGTGGTTTCTCACTGCCCATTCCCAGTTTTTGAATTGGAGATCGTCTTCTGGGTTAGAAGGAAAAGGACCTAGAGGGTCTTCTTTGTTTACATAATATAAAACAGAATGAGCTTCTTTGGGAGCAGGAGTAGCGGGATCGGGAGTAGAATTAGGATTTTCTATGTTGATGATTTCGGAACCCTCGGTAGTTTTTGGGATCGTTTTTTCAACAAGATAAGAACCGTTAAGCATGATTTTATCGACTTCGACCGGATCGGCAGGCAGAAATTCTTCTACTGGCTGATCTTGCAAAGCTTTGGCCATAAAATCATGCCAAATTGGTCCCGAGGCCGAAATGCCGGCCCCTTGCCTGGTCATTGACTGGTTATCATTGTTTCCTACCCAAACTCCCACACTTAGAGAAGGAGTGTATCCCACCACCCAAGCATCGCGATTTTCCTGGGTGGTACCGGTTTTGGCGGCGACGGGCCGATCTCGAAAATATAAGCTGCTATTGGGACCAAAAACGGGGGAACGGGCCCGGTTATCCGAAAGAAGACTGGTAATCATTCTGGCTGTTTGTTGGGCTAATACCCTTTCTTCTTTTGGTTTGTATTCCTCTAAAATATTTCCGGCACCGTCTTCCACTCTTAAGATAAAAGCGGGTATTTGACGCAAACCATCATTGGCAAAAACTCCATAAGCGGAAACGATATCAAGCAATTTTACTTCCGCTCCGCCCAGAACCAGAGACAGACCGAAATTGGATCTATTTTCTTGCAAGGTGGAAATGCCCGTTCTTTCTGCTAAGTCGATGGTTTGATCGATGCCAGCTAAATATAAAATTTGCACCGAGGGGATGTTTAAAGATTGAGCTAGAGCTTGGCGCATCGTGACTGGCCCGCGGAAGCCACCGTCATAATTGCCTGGATGGTAGCAGTCTAATCCGTATTGGTCTTTTTTTCCCAGGCTGTTCGGTGAACAATAGGGGTTAAATTCGGTGGGGTAGTCAAACAAAATAGTGGAATCAGGGAACCCTTTTTCAATAGCCGTAGCATAGGCGAAGGGCTTGAAAGCGGAGCCGGGCTGTCTTTTGGCCAAAGCCACATTAAAATTTCCTTCCTTGTCAATATCAAAGTAATCCCGTGAACCGACCATGGCCAAAATTTGACCGGTTCGGGGGTTGACAGCGGTTAAGGCGGCATTATTGGCTTTGTAAAGTTTTTCATTTTTCCCTGCTTGTTTGGCGATAGCCTCCTCGGCAATCGTTTGGAGACTATAATCTAAAGTGGTAATAATTTTTAGTCCGCCGTTTTGAACCATTTCTTCGCCGTATTTTTTAGAAAGGTAATCTTTGACCATCAAAACAAAGTGAGGGGCGCTGATATTTTCTCGAGGAGGCTTAAATTCCAGCTTCTCTTTAATGGCTGTTTCATGTTCCTCTGGAGTGATATAGCCCAAGTTTTTCATGCGAAGCAACGTATTGTCTTTACGGGCTAAAATCTCGGGAAGGTGGTTGCCGTAAGGAGAATAATAAGACGGCGCTTTGGACAAAGAGGCCAGTAAAGCGGCTTGAGACAAGGTTAAGTCTTTGGCCGGTCTGCCAAAAAATGTTTGACTGGCCGACTCAATACCATAAGCGTTGGACCCATAGGGAATTTGATTCAGATACATCCAAAAAATTTGATCCTTGGAGAACTTTCTTTCTATCTCCATGGCCAAAACCGCTTCCTTGATTTTTCGGGAAGAAATGGAATAGAAACTTTGCCTTTGATCGCCCAAAAGAGCCTTTTTAATTAGCTGCTGGGTGATGGTCGAACCGCCTTGGCTGATTTCAAAACTGGAAACGTTTTTAAAAAATGAACGGAGGATGCCTTTGAAGTCCAGTCCGCCGTGGTCGTAAAAAGAAGAATCCTCCGCGGCTAAAGTGGCCTGTTTGATAGTGGGAGGAATATTTTCCCAAGGAATAATGGTCCTTTTTTCTTCGCCGTGAACATTATAGAGGATAGTTTGTCCGGTTCGGTCATAAATCTTGGTGGTTTCACTGATCTGACGGGCAATAATAGCGTCAGCGCTTGGTAAATCGCGGGCAATAAAGAAAAAAGCGCCCATCCCAAAAGCTAAACCAACTACTGTCAAAAGAAGAATAAAATGAAAAAAAGGCTTTAAATAAGACATTGAGTCATATTCTGCCACAAATTTCATAAATTCGCAATTGGCTAAAACCGATAGTTGTATTATTATTGGACCATGGTGAAAGTTATTACTGATGAAAACCAAATAAAAGAAATTTTTGGCCGTTATGCGCAGGCCGTCTTTCCTTCTTCCGAAAAAGCTTTAGAAGTTTTTAAATCCGGACGGCGGCTAACTTTTTATTTGGGGATTGATCCTACCGGACCTGACATTCATTTGGGACACGTAACTAACTTTTTGGTACTCAAGAAGATCATTAATCTTGGCCATAAAGTGATTTTACTGATTGGCGATTTTACTGCCCGCATTGGAGATCCAACCGGCAAAGATACTGCTCGCCAGCCTCTTTCCAAAGATCAAGTCAAAGAAAATATGAAGACCTATTTGAGTCAGGTTTACAAAATTTTGCCGAAGGGATCAGTAGAAATAAAGTACAATAGTCAGTGGTTAGAAAAAATGAACTTGGAAAAAGTTATTGCCCTGGAAAGCTATTTTACCGTTCAGCAAATGATGGCCCGGGATATGTTTCAAAGGCGTCTGCAAGAACAAAAACCGATCAGCCAAAACGAATTTATCTATCCGCTTTTGCAAGGCTATGATTCAGTGGCCATGGAAGTGGACGGGGAAATTGGGGGAAACGATCAAACTTTTAATATGCTGATCGGGCGTGATTTAGTGAAAAAACTTTTAGATAAGGAAAAAATAGTTATAGCCACTAAGTTGCTGGAAGATTCCCAAAGCGGCAAGAAACTGATGAGTAAAAGCGAGGGGCAGTATATTTCTTTAAACTATCTCCCGGAAGAAATTTTCGGCAAAGTGATGGCTTTGCCGGATTTTGCCATTTCATCTCTTTTCACTCTTTCTACCGAGATTTCAGAAGAGAAATTGTTCCAGATTGAAAAGCGCCTGCAAGAAGGAGAAAACCCCAAGAACTTGAAAGAAGAGCTGGCTTTTGAAATAGTGAGAATGGTTTATGGAGAAAAAGAAGCTGGAAAGGTTAAGGAAGAATTTAAAAAAGTATTTTCAGAAAGCGAATTGCCCAGCGAATTGGAAGAATTTGAAGTGGGGTTTGGTTCCACGTCTTTAGTCTTGCTTTTAAGCGAGTGGCTAAAAGTTTCTAAAAGCGAAGCCAAAAGGCTGGTAGAGCAAAAGGCGGTCAAGGTTAACGACAAAATAGCGGAGAGCTGGGATTATGAAGTAAAATCCGGAGATATCATTAAAGCCGGGCCGAGGAACTTTGTAAGAGTAACATAAACAAAAATTGAGGCCTGGCCTCAATTTTTGTTTATGTTACTCGGCGGAAGCTTCACCCTCCGAAACTTCTCCTTCCGCTTGCTCTTTCTTCTCCTCGCCGGTTTCGGCGTTTTCCACATTCTCCGCTTCATCAAAAAGCACTTTAATATCTTCCATAGTGGTTTAGAACCCATCAAGATGAGCTCCGTTAAACATTAATAAAAGGGTTCGACCAATTCTGCTTATTATATTTTTTTTTAAAAATAAATCAACCCCCTAAGTCCATTTGGCAGTATTGGCGCAGCAGATGGCGATGGCGAGGGCGTCGGCAGCATCGTCGGGGCGGGGGATTTCTTTTAAGCCTAAAATCAAGCTGATAATTTTTTGGATCTGTTTTTTGTCGGCGCGGCCGTAGTTGGAAACAGCTTGCTTGACTTGCAAGGGAGTAAATTCATCCACTTCCAGGCCTTGTCTAGCAAGAGCCAGGGTAATCACCCCTTTTATCTCGCTGACCTGGGTAATAGTTTTGGCGTTTTTAAAAAAGAAGAGTTTTTCAATGCCAGCTTTGTCCGGTTGGTGTTTTTTAATGAGGGCTTCAAAAAAATTGTAGATAGAGACAATTTTGTCTTGATTGGCGGTATTGGAGGGAGTGCGAAAAACTCCGTAATCCAAACAAGCGAAACCTTTGGGAGTGGTTTCAATAATTCCATAGCCGATAATAGTTGTTCCGGGATCAATTCCGATTATTTTCACAATAAAGGTCGTTGATAAATCCGCTATACGACCTACCTTCGACCCTCGACTTGTCGCTCGGGAGTTTTCAGGTAGGTGTATAGCGGATTTATCTGAGTGTTTTTTATAATCATCCAGAGGCGTAGTGGGTACAGTTTTTGCGTCGCATGGAAGGTTCCGACACGGTGGCCACCACATCTTTGGTGGCCCGTGGCGGAATCCCTGTAGCTTGCGAGACAAAAACTATGTACCTCGAGAGCCTCTCGAGATTACCAGAAATTATATAAAATTTAAATAAACTTCCTGCACGTCTTCGTTTTCATCCAATCTTTCAAAAAGTTTTTCTAAATTACTTTTAGTTTCCTCGCTCAAGTTTTCGATGGGATATTGAGGCACAAACTCTCGCCCTTGTTTAGTAAACGCCCACATCACCGATCCTTGTTTATAGCCGAATTCCGATAGAATCTTTTTTATTTCCGCCATGGTGCGGTTTTTGTTGTCGGTAATGATGGTGATGATTAAAGCCAAAGATTCCGGACCGATTATCTCGATGACCAGCTCTTCTAGCCGAGCGGCGTTTTTGTCGCTGACTCTTTTGATGGCCCGTTCAACGTTTTCTTTGGGCATGCTGGTTTCTTTGGCTTTTTCGATGGCATTTTTTAACTCTACATTCATAGCCGGATCGGTTCCCTTGCGAGCGGCAATGGAAATCACCTTCGACAACTTCGAAAAAAGCTGTCCCTTTTTCTGGTCAGCGATCTCTTTTTGTCTTTTGATCTGCGACCATTTCGAATGCCCGCTCATGGCTACAAGTTAACAAAATCATCGTTAAGTTTCAATCATACCGCAAATCTCATAAAGTGTGCGTACGCACACTTTATGAGATTTAAATCGTTATCTCGTTTTTCATTTTCTCAAAGGTTTTGTCGCCGATGCCGTTTACTTTTTTAATGTCTTCGATGGTTTGGAACGGACCATTCTTGTTGCGATAGTCAATAATCCGTTGGGCAATGACCGGGCCAACGCCGGTGATTTTTTCCAGTTCTTGTTTGTCGGCGGTGTTGGTGTTTATTTTGCCGGATTGTTCCGGAGTGGTCGTAGCCGAAGGCGAAGGTCCCAAGCTTATCGAGGGAGATGGTGTTGGGGTCGGAACGGGAGTCGCTGATAATGAAGGAGTGGATGTGAGAACGGGTATCTGGGTTGTGGCAGTAGCCGGAGATGGAGTTGGGAATCTTGTGGGAGTTGACTTAATTACAGGACGGTCCTGTAATGACGTTGGGGCGGGTGACGGTAAAGGCGTTAGAGCGCCGCCAAGGTTCGACCTTTTTGAAGACCTGTCCCGTAGCTCGCCGTAGGCGATGGTTCGGGATCCAAGGTCGAACCTTTTGGGTGTTGTTGAGGGACTGAACGTAATGGCGGCTTCGGTAATATTAGCCGATTGCTGTTCTGGTTGAAAATTCGAAGAAAATAAAAACAGACTACCAATAGCAGCAAAACCGGAGATAACGGTAATTAGTAATTTTGAGTTCATGGCGTAGTCTGCCTACATTATTTTTCATACTATCGGAGAATGTGGGAACCCAATAGGCGAACGAGTAGCGGGGGAATCGGTCCGTTACTGACGGAATGCCGGTGGGACCCGCATAAACGAGTGAGCCATATTGGTCACATTTGGAGATAACGTGAAAAAAGTAATGTAGGCAGACGAAGCAATTATTTTAGATCAAGGATCCTTGCGCTGTTTTACTAAATTTCAGCCCAAGATGCTTCGCGCCTTCTTTGGTGATTACTCTCCCTCGCGTTGTTCTAGCCAAAAAACCGATTTGCATCAAGTATGGTTCGTAAACATCTTCAATGGTGGCTTCTTCTTCGGCAATGGCGGCGGCAATGGTTTTTAAGCCCACCGGCCCGCCGTTAAAATTATTGGCAATGGTAGTGAGGATTCTTTTGTCGGTGGCTTCCAAACCAAGATGATCAATTTCCAGCATGTCCAGAGCTTGTTTAGCGGAGTCAGCGGTAATGGATTCGTTGTTATGGACTTGGGAAAAGTCGCGGGCCCTTTTCAGAAGCCGATTGGCAATACGAGGGGTAAAACGAGAAGCGGAAGCAATTACCGAAAGTGCCTCATGATCAGTTTTTACATTGAGTAGGCTAGCGGAACGGGAAATAATTTTTTCAATTTCGTTTTGTTGGTAGAAGTCCAGTTTGAAATTTACTCCAAAACGGGAGCGGAAAGGGTTGGAGAGCAGAGAGATTCGGGTGGTGGCGGCGATAAGAGTGAATTTTGGCAGTTGGATTTGTAAAGTCTTGGCGGAGTTGCCCTTGCCGATGATGATGTCGAGCTTGTAGTTTTCCATGGCGGGGTAAAGGGTTTCTTCCACTAATTTGTTCAAGCGATGCACCTCGTCGATGAAAAGAAAGTCGCCTTCATTTAAGCCGGTTAAGATAGAACCCAAATCACCGGCTTTTTCCAAAGCGGCGCCGGAGGTGATGCGCAGGCCGGAATTCATCTGGCGGGAAATAATGTAAGCCAGAGTGGTTTTTCCTAGGCCGGAAGGTCCGTGGATCAGAATATGTTCTAAAGGCTCTTTTCTTTTTTGGGCGGCGCCGATTAAAACATCCAAGTTTTTCTTCGTTTTTTCCTGGCCGATGTATTCTTCAAAGGTGGTGGGACGCAGGGCCAGATCCAGCACGCTTTCGTCGTCAGGAGTTGTTTTGGGCAGAGTTTTGTTATTCATAGAGGATTGATCCCACACATAACTAGCGATATTTGTTAATAGCCGTAGCGGCTGTCGCTAGTTATGTGTGGGGTTGACAATCACTTAAAATTCATATAAAATAAGACCATTGTTGTTCGAAACTTTGGTTTAAGAATCGAATCTGTAGGCAAATAAATCCTTTTTAACCACTGTGGTTTATTGGGGTAGTTTAACGATGTGTACCCTGGTTTCGACTGGGTTACTACTCAGGATTATCCTGTCCCGGCTATCTGGTATATCTGGGTTTTGCCTACAGGTTCGATTTTTCAACCTTTATGACTTTTGTGCTAGAGCCGCAGGGCTCTCGGAAGACTAGAGCCAACTGTGGCTCTAGTCTTTCAGGTTTGCTCAACTTCGTTGTTAAAAGACTTGACTTGAACTCTCCGTATAAAAATGCGTCTCGCTCAAGTTATCCAAGAACTCGAGTCACTTCCTCCAAGGAAGTGACTCCCTCTAAAACTTTGGCGTAACCGTCTTGCAACATGGTGAGCATACCTTTTTTCATGGCGGTCTCTCGCATTTCTGAAACGGCCGGTGATTTCAAAATCAAATTTTCCATTTCATCATCCACCACAAAAATTTCAAAAACTCCTACCCTTCCTTTATAACCGGTAAAATTGCAGGCAGCGCATTGTCCTGGGGAAAATATTTCCATTTCCTCCAAGGTCGAACCTTTTACTAATTCTTTTTCTTCTTTGGTAAGAGTTTTTTTCTTTTTGCATTCTTGACACAGTTTGCGCACCAGTCTCTGGGCCATCACGACGTTAAGAGCCGGGGCGATAGAGACCGGTTTGACTCTCAAATCAATCAAACGGGGAATGGCGCCGGCGGCGTCGTTGGTGTGTAAGGTGGAGAAAACCAAGTGGCCGGTCAGAGCCGCTTGCATGGCAATTTCCGCCGTTTCTCCGTCGCGGATTTCTCCGACCAGAATAACGTCCGGATCTTGGCGGACGATGGCCCGCAGACCTCCGGCGAAAGTGTAACCTTTAGCGGGGTCGACTTGAGTTTGGGAAATTCCTTCGATGTGATATTCCACCGGATCTTCGATGGTAATAATTTTCAAGCCGGGTTCGTTAACTTGATTGATGAAAGCATACAAAGTGGTCGTTTTTCCTGAACCGGTGGGGCCGGTGGTCAAAATAGCGCCGGTGGTTTTGGTAAGAAGTTTTTTAATCAAGGCAAGGTTTTTCTCGGATAAGCCTAGGTCTGCTATTTTTTGTTTAATGCCTTCCGGGTCCAAAATTCTCATCACCACATTTTCACCATAAGCGCCCGGCAAGACCGAGGTTCTGATCTCTATAGTTTTTTGAAGGTAATTTACCGTGAAGCGGCCGTCTTGCGGTGCGTTGTGAATATTGATTTTTAATCCGGAGTTAATTTTGATGCGAGCCAAAACTTTAGCGTAATTTTCCGATTCAATGCCAACTATGTCATTTAGTACTCCGTCCAAGCGGTAGCGGATGCGGACAGCTTTCTCTTCCGGCTCCAGGTGAATGTCAGAGGCGCCGATTTTTATGGCTCCGACCAAAACAATCTCTAGCACATTAGTGGCCGAAAGTCCTTTTAGTTTTTCTTTTAGGTCGGCGATGTTTTTAATCTCTTGCTGGACTTCAGAAAAGACCTGGGAATCGATGGAAATGATGCCAAGTGCTTCTTCAGACGGCTTAACTAAGTCTTTATATTTTTGCCACAGTTTTTGGATGCCCGTCGGGGATATAACATAGAGGGTAACCGAAAAACCTTCCGCGGAAAGGCGGTCAATAATTTTTTTAGCGGCGGGATTGGCCGGATCTACCGCCACCGCTCTTAGTTTTTTACCATCTCTGGAAATGAGGCCGATCTGGGCGGCGCGAGAATCTTCTTCGTTAATTAAAGCAAGAGCTTCCGGCTCGATGGGGTTGATGGCGATGTTAATATAGGAAAGCTTATTGGCTTTGGCCAAATCCTCGGCTTGTTGTTCGATTCTTTCTTTTTCAATGGCGCTCAATTTTTCTTCAAGCTCTTGGGGTAAAGTTTGGGGATTTGACATAAATTAATTATATCAGTTTTGGTAGTTTTAGTTTTGCACAAGGTGTAATGGCCTCACCTTAGCGAACTAAAAATTATTCGCAATAGAATTTCTGTGGATAACAGGCGAGCTAAACAAATACTGCTCTTTCGGGTCGTTCTGCCTCTTCCAGCGAGCGGCTCCACTCGAATATTATACTCTTTCCGTCCAGCTCGCCTCTTTTTCCGCATTATTCTGCTCACCCCGCTCAATGGCAAAGAGAAGGTGGCAGGATGAAAGTTAAGGGAAATACGGGGTATTGGTTTGGCAGAAGGTTTGAAATCGCCGAATCTCTCTAGGAGGGGCTTGACAAAAAAGACGGTCTGGAATAGAATTAGGATATTATTGTACTCCGCTAGAATGCGGAGTTTCGTTTTAAATAAATCAATTAATAACCTATAATACATTTCATATATGTTAGATACAAAAGAATTTTTATCGGCCATTAAGCAGATTGCCGAAGAAAAAGGCATTCCTCTCGAGAAAATCATCGAGACTATTCAGCTAGCCATCGCCGCCGCCTACAAAAGAGAATACGGCGAAAAGGGCCAGATTATTCGATGCCAGCTTAACCCGGAAAACGGGGACATTAAACTGACCCAGATTAAATATGTGGTGGAAGGAGCCGATGAAGAAGGATATTTAACCGGCCCGCTTCCGCAGAGATTGGAAGAAGACAGGGAGTATGGACGGAGGGAAGATAGGAGGCCGGAGGACCCTTCGACTCTTCGAGATACCTCAGGACAAGCAGGTTCAGGGCAAGTGGAAGGAGAAGATGGCGAACTAAAAATGAAATACAGCCCGGAGAAGCATGTCCTTTTATTCGAAGCCAAAGAAATTGACAAGAAATTAAAAGTGGGAGATGAGTTGATTACTCCTTTGGAAACCAAAACGGATTTTGGCCGTATTGCCGCGCAAACCGCTAAACAGGTGGTGATTCAAAAACTGCGCGAAGTGGAGCGGGAAATAATTTTTGATGAATTTAAAAAGAAAGAAGGGGAGGTGATTAGCGGGGTGATTCAGCGCCGGGAAGGGCCGATGGTTTTTGTGGATCTGGGGAAGACCAATGGGTTGTTAATTCCGGCCGAACAGCTTTTTACCGACAATTACAAAATAGGGCAACGCTTCAGATTTTTCATTCTAAGGGTGGAAGAAACCAACCGCGGTCCGGTGGTGCTTTTGTCTCGCACTCACCCCCGTCTAATTTACAAATTATTCGAGTTTGAAGTGCCGGAAATTGAAACCGGCTCAGTCGAGATTAAAGCGATTGCCCGCGAAGCCGGTTCGCGCTCAAAAATCGCCGTTCACTCCAAAGAAGAAGGGGTTGACCCGATCGGCTCTTTGGTGGGCCAAAAGGGAGTGCGGGTCCAGACGGTAATTAATGAATTGTCCGGAGAGAAAATAGACATTGTCGAATGGAGCGCCAATCCGGTGGAGTTTATCAGCCACGCTCTTTCCCCGGCCAAAATTTCGGATGTTAAAATTTTAGATGAATATCACCAGCACGCTTTGGCGGAAGTGAAAGACGATCAGTTCTCTTTGGCCATTGGTAAAAAGGGGCAGAACGTGCGCCTGGCGGCCAAATTAACCGGCTGGAAGATTGATGTGCGCTCGCCGAAAGAAGAAGTTTCTTCGGAACAAGTGGAAGCGACCGACCAAGAGGGAGGAAGTACTGAGCACAGCAGTGCGAATGTGCAGGAGCCCCAAAAAACCGAAGTTATCATAGAACCAGAGACCAAAGAGTAATCTCGAGAGGCTCTCGGGGGTACGTACCAGTCACTTTTGCAAAAAGTGCCTGGTGTACCGCCGCCCTGCGCCTCTGGGTGTTTTTCTATGCTTACAAAACTCAAACCAATTACTAACTCTCAAACTGAACTGGAAGTCGAGTTAGACAAAGAGGAACTAAAAGAATATTTGGAAAAGGCCAGCGAAAACCTCTCGCAGGCCATTAGTATTGCCGGTTTTCGGCCGGGCAAGGTTCCTTTTGATATTTTAAGAAAAGAGATTGGCGACCAGAAAATTTTAGAAGAGGCCTTGGAAATGGCGGTAGTCAGCAGTTTAGCGAAGGCTACTCAAAAAGAAAAATTGGAAGTAATGGCTTCTTCGGAATTAAAGATTATCGCCAACACCGCTGAAGCGCTTAAGTACGCAGTCAAATTAATGCTTTACCCGGAGATGGAGCTGGGGGTTTACCGAAACCTTAAACTGGAGAAGAAAAAGATACAGGTGGAAGATAAAGAAATTAAAGAGGCGATTCAATATATTTTAAAATCCCGCGCTACTTACCAAGATTTTGACGGTCCGGCCGAAAACGGTCATCATCTGGAAATTGACTTTGAGGTTGGTGCCTATGGCCAGCCGATTGAGGGAGGGAAAAGCGAGAACCATCCTTTTGTTTTAGGAAAGGGCAATTTCATTCCCGGTTTTGAAGAACAGTTGCTCGGACTAAAAAAAGGAGAAGCAAAAGAGTTTTCTTTGGAAGCTCCCGAAGACTATTACCAGAAAAGTTTGGCCGGTAAAATTTTAGACTTTAAGGTGACAGTTAAAGCGGTGAAAACCGTTACTGTTCCGGAGTTAGATGGGAGTTTCATAAAAAGTCTGGGGCATTTTGAATCCGAGGAAGAGTTGAGGGAAAATATTGCCGAGGGAATCAAGGCCGAAAAAGAACAAAAAGAAGCCGAACGGTTAAGAATGGAGATTTTGAACAAAATAGAAGAGAATTCAAAAATCGATCTTCCGGGGAAAATGGTGGAGCAACAACTTGATGCTTTAATTGCTAATTTTGACCATAATTTGCATACCCAAGGAATGGAGCTGGCTTTATATCTGGCCCATCTTAAAAAAACCCAGGGGGATTTGAGAAAAGAGTGGCGGGGACAGGCGGAAAAGCAAATTCGCCAAAGCTTAATTTTAAGGGAGATTGGCAAACGGGAAAAAATTAAGGTCAATGACGAGGAAATCGAACAAGCGGCTGGCGGACTGTTAATGCGTTATGCGGCGCAAGGGCAGGATCAATCCAAGATTAATATGGAAGAAGTTAAACAGCGGTCAGGGGAGGCTATTTTTAGAGAAAAAGTGATCCAGTTTTTAGAAGAGAAGAACCTGGACAAAGTTTAAATATTTAAAAATTTAAAGAAACAAAACCCTTCCAAATGGAGGGGTTTTGTTTTTGAGTACCGTGGCGCCGATTTATTGCTAATATTCCGGCTTTTGGCCGACATATCAACAGTTTTCTCTTGGCAGCCGGATAAAAGAATTTTAATATTAAAATTCCGATAGGTATTCGCTTTGGGCGGATACGGTTTTTGGAGCTGGCAAGATCACGCACGCCACAGTAAGCGTGCTTACATTATACCATATTATGTTTACTTCTGTCAAGGCATCTTTTTGGTTTCTGAAAATTGGTTTAGCCGCTGTTTTTCTTTGGTTTGGGATTGATAAATTCATTCACCCTACCTACTGGCTCAATGCTTGGGTTCCGGCAGGATTTATCTCTTTTTCATCGAGGTTCAACCTCGATGGTAATCAATTTGTTTTTTTGCTGGGAATTTTTGAAGTGTTAGTCGGTATTAGTTTGTTAACTGATGTATTAGTAAAATTCTTTTCTTTCTTGGCTATTCTTTTTCTAGTTTCTGTTTTCTTTATTGCCCCTCTCAACGAAGTGATCATTCGAGATGTCGGTTTAATCGGCGGCTTATTGGCTATTCTTTTCTGGCCTCATCGACACCGGTCTCTTTGATCCCATACGAAGTCGCTGTTATACAGCTATACGCATAAGTTACTTTGGTTAGATTATTTATAAGCCAAACATAAGCAACTTTTCTAAACCCGTTAGGGCGATTTCGTATGAGATTGACACCATTGATTGCATAAGACATAATAAAGTATCCCGTAAGGGATTTTATTATGTCAGCAATTTATCTTGATTATGCCGCGGCCACTCCCGTAGATAAAAAAGTTAACTCTTTAATGAGCGAAGTTTCGACTCGTTTTTTTGGCAACCCTTCTTCGGTGCATAGTTTTGGTTTGGAGGCCAAAAAAACTTTGGAAGAGGCGCGAAAAAAAATTGCTGGTTTATCGGGAGTAAAATCAGACGAAATTATCTTTACCGGTTCAGGCACCGAGTCAATCAACCTGGCTATTTTAGGTG